>MDTD01015414.1_pt1 | contig 13745 bp, 9 predicted proteins | sample 811221 | NCBI WGS metagenome assembly MDTD01 (sample SAMN05326646, study PRJNA326480) | marine metagenome | isolation source: seawater | place: Pacific Ocean: South West | collected 2011
GCCAAGGGGTGGCGAAAGAAGTATAAGGACATTAGACTTCATTTTGAAGTCGTTCCTAATATGCAGAACAAGGTAATTGTGGTGAAGTGCAAGGATCTCCTCTGATGGCCCAGTTAAGACTCACGATAGGGAAACACAGCAAGGATCTATGCTCAGAGGATATGCCTTGGGCTCTACATCTGGACAAGGCTGATGAGCAGGCCGCACCAATAGCATGGCTTGGCACTCTTGAAGGTAGAGTTTACCTACAACCGGGTATAGAGGACTCAGATCTTGTTTTCAACGGCTCGCCCTTGAAAAACACTGTTTGGCTACAGGTAGATGATGTCTGCCAAATTGGCGACCTCACTCTTCGTGTCTCAAACGAAGAAGGAGTGCTGGTATTCACTGACGATGGGGGCGAGCATGCAGCCACTGTATCTCCCGGAGCTGCAGAGCATCTGGACAATGCTATGCCCTCGTGTGAGTCATCGCATCAGAAACAGACTGCTGCATTTGGATGCAGTGAGAAGAGTTCAGCCAACAACGAAGCAGCACCTGATCTTAAGGACAAATCAGACCTGCAACAGGGAAGCTCTAATCCGTATGAGCATCAGATCAAACCGTTAAGGAAAGAAAGTGCCTTGACGCCACGGCTTCTGCTGGCAGTGCTTTCTGTTCTTGTCTTGAGCATTGCCATATCCGCTTTGGCCTTTAGCCGTACAGTTTCAGTTATCGTGACGCCTCCCCCTGATACTCTCGCATTCAGTCGATGGCCTCCTATGCTTCGCTTGGACGACCGATATCTAGCTTTGCCTGGCACATATCATCTAACCGCCGAGAAGGAGGGATACCACCCACTAAGTACATCATTCGAGGTACGCAAGGGGAGCCCTGATAGTCATGTATTTGACCTTCGCAAACGGCCCGGTAGACTCACTGTGATATCTAATGTTGCAGACACACATGTTAACGTGGATGGAACGGATATTGGGATAGCACCAATTGAAGGGTTCCAACTGGAGCCTGGAGTTCATGTGCTGCGAGCACGTGCACCGCGCTACAAACCGTGGTCCAGCACCGTATCCATTGAAGGCATGGGAATTGAGCTGCGAGAGATGGTCGAGCTCAAGCCAGGATGGGGAACAGTAACGCTTGACAGCCATCCACAGGGGGCAGAGACGCGAATCAATGGATCCATTGCAGGAAGAACTCCTCTCGAAGTGGAGTTGATGGAGGGAAAATATGCTATTGACATGGTGAAGAAGTCTTACAAGCCGGAATCTCTTGAGCTGTCCATACGTGCGGGTCAGATACTGGCCTTGGAGCCGACAGTTCTCAAAAAGCAGGAGGGAATGTTGACGATATCATCAACTCCCACTGCGGCAAACATCACTATAGAAGGCTCTTTTGTAGGTCAAACGCCAAAGACGATCTCACTCAAGCCGGATGTCTCACATACGTTGAGTCTGTCAAAACTTGGACACCAGATAGAGCATACCTCGGTTCAATTGGCGCCAGCAGAGCATAGAGAGCGTCACATTTCCCTCAAAGCTCAGTTTGGGATCGTGTATGTTACTGGTAAGCCAGTAGATGCAGAATTGCAGGTAAATGGCAAGAGTATTGGGTCTGCAACACAAAGGCTGCGTCTTCCTGCCGTGCCGCATACTTTAGTGGTGACCAGGGAAGGCTATGAATCTTATACAACAGAAGTGACTCCAAAGCCAGAAACTTCACTTAGGATAGATGTGAGCCTGAAGCGATCGCCAATCCAAAGCGGTGCACATGCGAAAGACCTGACCACAAGCGAAGGGCAGCCACTCGTAAGCATCGTTTTGGGACGGCCTGTCAGATTTCAGCTTGGTAGCTCCAAAGGGGAGTCGAGACGGGGGAGCAATGAGACTCTCTACACAGTGGAGTTGAGGCGCAGCTTTCTTATTAGCAAGTACGAGGTGACCAACGAAGAGTTCCTACGCTTCAAACAGAACCACAATTCGGGTGTAGAAGATAGGATAAGCATGAGTGAACCGAACCAGCCAGTCACTAGAGTTAGCTGGAATGATGCGGCCGCATACTTGAACTGGCTCAGTGCCAAGAGTAATTTGGAGCCTGCATACGAATCACGTGATGGCTCCTATGCGGCCGTGTCTCCCATGACAGATGGCTACCGGCTCCCTACCGAAGCAGAATGGGTATATGTGTCACGCTATGAAGGAGGAAGACGCAAACTTGATGATGCGCTCAGATTCCCGTGGGGCAATGAACGTAAGCCTCCAGATAAGCACGGCAACTATGCAGACAGTAGTGCCGTCGGGACTGTTCCAGGTGCAATGAGATTTTACAACGATGGCTTCAGGGTTGTTTCTCCTGTTGGATCATTCGCTCCAAATAGCCTCGGGCTTTGTGACATCGGAGGCAATGTAGCTGAATGGTGTCACGATTACTACGATATTAGGCATGCTACGAGTCAAGATGCGAACATAGATCCTCTTGGGCCCGACTCAGGAGCTTACCATGTGATTCGTGGATCAAGTTGGCGCAGCAACGAGTATGGCCTGCGTCTGGCTGTGCGACGCTATGAGATCAACGGCCGGAAAGATGTCGGATTTAGGATAGCAAGATATGCAACAAATATCATTAGATAGACGCACCGTTTCACTCCGAGCTGTAATCGCCCTGACGCTGATACTCATTTTTGGAGTGCTTGTTAAGGCACTATGCGCTGAACATTCTAACCCTGACAATGCGAAAGACCATAGACCACCAGCAACTCGCCAAGTATCTCCTAGTACCAACTTCATACCTAGCGAGAGCATAACCGCGGATCAAGCTGTGGCATTCCCTGTGGATATCTAAGAAACGCTATGAGATCATACCTGAACACAGACTTTCTTCTCACCCTCCTGGCGCTCCTTGCCGCAGTAATCGTTGTCCATGGCACATATGTGGCAGCAATCCGACCGCGCGCTGAAGAACATATGATACAGGAGAAGGCAAGGATGGATGCAAATCCTGACCATATTGCCCAGCAATCAGTATATGTAATACTTAAGGACTATGAGCAGGAAGTATGCTTCATCCTTGTTCTCTGGGCTATGGCGATACTCCTCATGAAATGGCGCAATGTCCATCGGCAGAGCACCCATCTGCAGCTGGATTTCATAGGTTGGGAAGGAGACTCACAAATACAAAGACAGGATGTCCTTGTCCTTTCAGAGAAGATTCGCAACTATATTGGCAAACACACCGATGAATATCTGCTACCGAGAGTACTTTTAACCGCTCTTGATCGTTTCGGGGCGTCTGCGAGCATTCAGGATGTATCCACAGAAATTGGCAGTCAATGCGAAGAAGAGTCCAGTTTTCTGGAAAGCGAAATGTCCATAATTCGCTATATCGCCTGGGCGATTCCATCTATTGGATTCATTGGGACAGTCCGTGGCATTGGGGCCGCATTGGCCCAGGCCCACAGAGCTGTAGACGGGGACATATCTGGCGTTACCCACAATCTAGGAGTTGCCTTCAACTCTACTTTAGTCGCACTGCTGATTAGCATTATTTTGATGCTCTGTATTCACTATATTCAGCTTCATCAAGAACGGCTAGTATTGCAGACCAAGCGCTACTGCGACAAACATCTATTGGCCAAACTTGATGCTAAACAGGCAGCATGATTTCAAGGTAATACGATGGCTAAGAAGCGTGATATAGAGGCCTTCAATCTCTCTTTCCTGGATATCATGTGCTGTGGCTTTGGAGCTACAGTGCTCTTAGTCATGCTTCTTCATGGCAAGACGCTGCAGAAGCGAGAGCACAGACTTGAAGACCTTCAATCATCAGTGGATAGATTGGCTCTCTCTAAAGAAGTCGCTGAAGAAGAGCTGAAAGATGCGCAGGCTCGCCATGCAGAGTTGACTCAGATGCGATCTGACTTTACTGCCAAGATCGAAGCTCAGATAGATGAGATAGAGGTACTGAAGATGGAACAAGAGAAGAGGCAGATCGAGGCGGATAGAGCAATGAATGCTGCGCAGGCTAGAGAAAGCAGAGTTGCAGGTCTCAATGCAAAGATCAAAAGAGTCAGGCAAAGGATCGATAGGCTATCAGATCAGGATTCTGGAGATAGGACCATTGGCCTCGATGGCGATGGACGTCGGCAGTACTTGACTGGATTGAAGCTTGGAGGTGACCGGACCCTCATTCTACTCGATGCATCCGCAAGCATGCTAGATGAAACGATTATCAACATTGTCAGGCGCAAGAACATGAACGATGAACTGCGACGCATGTCACCAAAGTGGCAGAGAGTCATACTTTCGCTTCAATGGCTTCTGGCAAACCTGCCTAAAGATAAGAGCTTCCAGGTATACTATTTCAATACAAAAGCCAGCCCTGCTATTCCAGACACAGACGGGCATTGGCTTGACTGCTCAGACAAAGATACGTTGTCGGTTGCCCTCAAGCATATAGATAAAATTGCGCCAATTGGCGGCACAAGTCTACATGCCGCTTTTGGTGTGATCCAATCCATGGAGCCACTCCCTGATAGCGTTCTGTTGCTGACAGATGGACTGCCAACACAAGGCCAAGAGAAGCCCAGTGCTAACAAGGTATCAGCAGAAAGCCGCCTGGTTTTGTTCCGCTCCGCAGTAAGTGGCATTCAGTCAAGCATTCCGATCAATACGTTTCTCTTTCCCATTGAGGGAGATCCAGCCGCAGCGGGAGCATTCTGGGATCTGGCAATCAGGACTCAAGGCTCATTCATCACACCATCCAAAGACTGGCCATGAAAACCACACGCCGTAGCATTCAAGTGTTCAGCCTATCCTTTCTGGATGTCATATCATGTGGGTTTGGCGCTATCGTTCTTCTCTTGGTTTTAACCTTGGCACTGGAGCCAGCCACACAGGAGCGTCTTGCAGTAGACAATTCTAAGAAGGAGCAAGAGCTTATCAACGAACAAGAAGTCCTGAAAGATGCCAATAGCCAGGTGCATGACGATATTCGCACACTTGAGCAGGCCATCAATCAGCTCCGTGAGCAACTCAATGAATCTGAAAAAAGGGAGCAGGAGATGCAGAGCAATATGCTAGCTATCCATGAACGAACAGAAGAGGAGGATGGCTTAGAAGCAGAACTCATGACTGTTCTCCAGAAGCTCAGCGAAGAAGAGCACAGACTGCAGAGACTATCTAAGAAAGAACATGCTCTTATCGGCGGGGTGCCTGTTGTCAGTGAGTACATCATTTTCATTATCGACACGTCGGGTAGCATGCTCCAGCTTGCTTGGCCGACCGTACTCAAGAAGGTGACGGAAGTGCTGGAGTCACACCCAGAAGTCAAAGGTATACAAGTTGTGAATGACATGGGAAGCTACATGTTCAAGGGATATGCTGGAAAATGGATCCCTGACTCGCCAGCGCGACGACAATCGATCATTCGACAGTTGCGAACCTGGAAAAGCTACAGCAACAGTAGTCCAGTTGAGGGTATTACTCACGCTGCACGTCTTTACTCCAGCCAAAATCAGAAGATAAGTCTCTACATTTTTGGCGATGATTTCTCAAGGGGGAGCATAGAAGAGGTCCTGCATCAGGTGGCCGCTAACATCCGCAGTAAAGGGCACCTGCAGATTCATACATTTGGTTTTCCCACCTTGTTCACAAATCCAAAGTACGAGGGGAACCGTACTCGGTTCGCTCACCTTATGAGACGGCTTGCGGAGCAGAATAGCGGGAGTTTCGTTGGTCTGACTAACCTGGAGTCAGTGAATCTGCAATCTGATTAATGCCTTGCCAGTTCAGGAGAACTATGAGAACATCAAGAGCCCACGCTATCATATGGATAGTTACGACGATATTGACTCTGCTTACATCAAACCTTGTGGCAAGTCCTGCAAATAGTGGTCATGATTACATTGGAGTCCGTTATGGCTATGATGCCCACGGACGCATTACATCATTGACTGATGCAGCTGGAAGAACGACTCGAGTTCACCATACCCCAAATGCATTTGGGGGGCTTAGTGGAACTCGCTTGGAGCTTCCTGGTGGCACCCAGGTGCAGTACAAGTTTAATAGTGATGGCAATAGGAGCTCAATGGAAGATGCCGAAGGTAGCTCTTCGTATAGTTATGACCGATATGGTCGGCTCGCACAATTCCAAAGACTGGGACTTCCTGCAATAACCTACACGTATGATGTGCGCGAAAGGCTTGCCTCATATCGCATAGGAGCAGCCTTCACGGTTACTTACGACTATGACTATCTTGGACGACTTAGCAAGATGGTTACCCCTATCGGAGCCGTCCGGTATCACTACCATTCTGCTACTGGTGAAAAGACAAGGACTCTGCCAAATGGGATTGTGACCAAATGGAAAAGAAATGCAGAGGGTCAGATTAATATGATCTCGCACGAGAGCCCTGTTCATGGGACACTCGCACAGTTTGACTACAAATACCGGCTGGATGGTTTGATTTCTTCTATTGTGGAACGTGGACCTAAAGGCGCTATAACACAGAAATATCGCTATGACATGGCTAAGCGCCTTGTTTTAGTGAGCAGTTCGAATGGCCCCTCGTTCAGCTACTCATACGACGCGTATGGGAATTGTATTCGCAAGCAAGAAGAGGGCCACTCTCCTCAAGAGAACACCTATGATTGGGCTGGTCGCATTGTGTCCCATAATGGCTCTGCATGTATCCATGACTCGGCAGGAAACCTCACTTCATTCGGGGCTCAGCACCCGCGCTATACATTCAATGATATTAATCTAATATCGGCTGCTGCTGCACCCAATGGCTCTGTGATGTATAGATATGACGGAGACGGATTTCTTGTTAGACGCACGCTCAATGGCGAAGAAATCGGTTTCCTCAACGACCCAATGGTCAAAATCTGGAGGCCACTCGCCATACAGAAAAGAAAAGGGCAGCTTTCATACCTTGTCTGGGATGGCGCAACCCCCCTGTTCGAGATCTCTGGAGAGAGTCGTCAATGTTTTCTTGGTGACCATTTGGGATCCACAAGAATCGCCGTGGATCTTGGTAGCGCCGGCGGCAGTCAGTACTTCGACTACACCCCATATGGCAGATCTATAGAAAATAGTAAGCTATCTGGGCTGGTCCCAGGGTTTGGTGGTCTTATCTATGATGCAGACAGCAAAATCGCTCTATCCAGAATCCGCGTCTACTCGCCACTTCTAGGCCGCTTTCATCAATGTGATCCACACATCCACACACCCAGTGGAGCACAAGAGACCCTCTCCCGCTACGCCTACTGTGGCGCTGACCCCATAAATTTTGTGGACTACACGGGGGCCAGCCGTCACCTTCCTGGGTGGATGGACAGCTGGATGAAGTATCAGAATACCCAATCAAAGCAACAGGATATGGTCATCCGTCTCTATGACCGGCAGGATCGCCAAAACCTCATCAATAAAAGATCCCAGCAAAGGCTCTTTCAGCAGCAGGATATGAACAGTATGCGGGAACGGATGGGTCGCCAGGCACAGCAGCAAGACAGGCTTCAACACATGCATGCACAGCAACAAGACATGGTAAGGCGCATGCATGATCGCATGGATCGACAGATTCAAGCGCAAACAAGACTACGGCTCCGGCAGTTGGATACCATGCGTTGGAAGCACGAGAAACAGCTTGCACAGCTATCCGCCCGCAAAAAGTGGATAGCCGACTACCATGGGCTCAATCCCCGGGCTTTTCCCACGGAAGAGTTCCTTAGTAAAGGTGGTAAAGTGGATTATCAATCAATGCTTGCAGACGTCAACAGTATGCCTGGGGAAATGCTGATAGCTACAAGAGTGACTATGCAGTCAACTGCTACAACATTACTCTTGGTTCCTGTGCGAGACCTTGGTCAGCATTTTGGCAGTGTTGGAAAAGCCATTTCCGCAGCTGCTGATGTTGCTATTGCTCTTAGTGATTCAAATAGGAATAAAGAACTACAGAATATTGAAAATGGGGACATTGTCCTATCTGATCTGAACGCACAACGGAATGGAATGGTTGAATTTCTTGCAATTGCAAATAAGACTTCTGATTTTGCCTCTTCAACCAAATCAACCATTTCGGATGGCGTGGATTTTATCTCAAATTTTGACACGCAGGACTTTGGATTTACCTATGATTTTTTTAAAAATCTCAACGAGTATTTCTCAGGAGCAAGAGACTATTTTGATGATGCATCTTCCTTTATGAACAAATATTTGGGCCCGTACTTTTCAGACCATCGCTCCTCGACGATAGGAGGGATTCGATTGGCGGGGGCCAAACATTCCCTATCTTCGATTGGCCGCATTAAAGGCATCCACTTGGACTCCAATAACTCTCAGCTGGTTCTGGTTGGAGAAAGTGCTGGAGACGAAACTTTACTTCCCAGTATGCGTCTTGACGAATTGGTGACAGTGTTCAGGTGTGTCTACATACACGGTCAGTCTCCAAGTGTGTCAATAGATCCTCGTTCGGGGAAGAAGAATGAAACGATGATGGATGTATGGCACAGTCCAGGCACCGCTGATACGTATGTCGGCTGGGTGCTTTATGAGTGTGACCGAGCAATGAAGTCACTGCAATTAGGTAGGGACAACGTGACCAAGAAGCCAGTCTATTCGCGAGCGAAAGGATACCATGATTTCTACGGGCTTGCCGGAACCGGCACGGGCTGGGAACGGTTTTGGATTGTGCCCAAGTCGCTGACGGAGAAACAGAGTGAGAGTCGCGACCTGGCGCTCTATGATATTCCGCTACATGTACAGACTGAGCGCATGATCTGGAAAAACGGTAAGCTTCTGACAGCAAAACATGCAGCTCCCTCCAAACCTGCCAGCGCTTTCACAGATTGGTTTAGTAAACGGTATGATGATATTGCCAAAGAGCAGAGCTTGTACCCTCCCAGAGAAAGTGGCGTCTCTGGGCCTGTTCTGATATTTGAGGAACTGAAGAGGATTGCCTTCATTACAGCGATAGCAGAAACCTTGTACGATCAAAGGGTACCCTTCCCTGAATGGATGAGAGACTACCCAGTACGCAGATGTCCCATTGACAAGGAGACGCCTATTCTTCGTGCAGAGAAGCGTTCGGTGACACTCACTGGAGGAGTACAGCTGACAGCCCCTGTAGACCGTCGTGAGTTAATAACTACTGGATCCCATTCTGCGATAGCACAGACAATTCAAAGTAAGATCAAAGCAACACCCATCTTGAGTGATGCCTCTTTCAGTCACGCGGGAAGAGCATACACAGTGGTTCCCCTGCCGGGAGCGAGAACAAGACAGCTTGGCGCAAACCAGATTGCCCAGGCAGACCTTAGTGGGCCTGCTTTTGCACTTTCGGGCATATCCGTCACTCGCCACTACAACTCTTTTTTTGACCCCAGTGGTATGTTCGGTCATGGGTGGACGATGAACCTACCATACCTGGAGATAACACGGGACAAAGAACCCGATGGTAGGCCAACTGGCTACCTGCTCAGAAGCCCACTTAACACCTGGACTGATCACTTCCCTATCCAGAAGAAGTCCGTGACTGGCGATGCTCTGTGGGTACCTGCTGAATCCTCGTCTTCGTCAATGGGGATAGTCAAGTCTCACTTGGATGGCATAGGCGCCACGCACAAGCTTATGTGCAAAGATGGCCGGTCCTATCATTTCAGCCCCGCTGGGCATCTGATTGCTGCTACCAACCAGGCACATGAAGTGCGCTATCTGCGTGACAAGATGCATCGCATCACAGTCATTCATGGCTGGGATCTCAGTAAAGGACGCCGGTCAGTAGATCGCAAGCCAACGGTAGTACTTTCCCTGAAGTATCATTCAGGAAGATCGATGCTGGTTCAATCCATCACAGGTAAGGCTGGGGAGCAACGGCTGAGTGTAAGATACTTGTACGATGACCAAGCTAGATTGCGATGGGTATTTCTTCCTGGCGAACGAATACGGTATCACTATCGAAATGGAATGCTCTCCGGTGTCAATATAAATGGCAAGGCAACTGCATTATTTGAGTATAATACTCTCGGCCAGCTGGTCGGACAAACCAATCGCAATGGGATTCGAGTAGCCTACGAGCGTTACCAAACAGCCAAAGGCTCAAAAACCGTAGTCCGGAATGCCAATACAGACAAGGTGATTGGCACAGCAGAGTTTGATCGAGATTTATGCCCGGTCAAGCAAACAGATGTCTATGGCAATACCTTGCGATGGGAGGAAGAAGAGATCAGTACGAAGATTGTGATTGAGGATCATAGCGGAAATGGCTATACAATCATTGATTCCAAGGATTCCCCATCAAGAACGATCAAGTCGCGACAAGGTGATTGGCATGGACATTATAATGCTCAGGGACTAATGACCCATGCAGAACATGAAGGCACAACTCTTGTTGAGAACGAATGGTATTCCGACGGTCGTTTGAAGACTACCCATGACCGAGATCGCGTTATCACTCCATTCTATGATTCTTCAAAGGAGTTGGTTAGGATAAGAGTATCACCGCCTGCGTCAGAGAAAGCTAATAGAGATTTTCTAGATATTTGTTTGGATTCGAAGCGGCGCATTCGTTCCATTGTGAATGAATCAGGTAATTGTCTGAGCGTCGAGTACGATGCACAAGGTCTTCCTCGTCGACTCAGCTCAGGTCTTGGGGAGCTAATCTTGGAGCGAGATGCCAAGGGGCGTATCCTGAAAACCACCGGCAGCTGGGGGATCAACAATACCTTTGCCTACAACAAGATTAATGGGAAGTTGGCATCACTCAAGCTATCAAGAACCGACCGCGGTCAAACTGAACAAACCGAGATTGAATTTCAGGATGGTAAGCCATGCATCATTCGACAGGCGGACGGCGGAGTCGCGTCTTTGGATTACCATTCTACTGGAATGCTCAAAGGTCTACCACGGCACATCAAGACTGCGAATGGCGTGTCTTTGAACTATCAGTACGGTTCCTCTGTTAAACAGCTGAAATCCGTCAAAGTTCACCACCCTGAGTATGATGACTATACAGTCTCATACCAGTATGACAGAGAGCAAAGACTGATTAGTATCGCCTACGCCAGGATCAATTGATCTGGTACTCGCAAACACAAGCGATGGGTCTACTTCCTTCCATACTTCTCGTCGAAGTAGAGACTTCTGCTCTTGAAAGTAAGGGGGACTGCCTCCCCTTGTTTTGCGACATAGAAAAAGAAACCATCAGTCTTCACCTTCAATCCAGCACTTCTATCAGGTAGGAAAACCATCATGTTTGCTCTGGAATGCGACCATGTGTCTGTATTAGAGGGCTTGATGCTCCATTGGTATAGAACGCCTCTGCGTAGCTCAAAAGGAAGCTGGTATTCTGTGCCGGTTATACCATTGGCCAGAAGAATACAGGCACCGCGATGATTCATGTCCTCGTCACCAAAAACAGCTTCATGAACGCAAAGATCATAGCTGGCGTTGGCTGCTCCATCCCATTTAAATATGGGAGAGTTCTCAATGAGAACGGTTGCTTGATTTGGGTTCGGGTAAACTGGAGTAATACCTGAAATATTTGCAGTCCCAACGATGCAGCCGGACATGATGACCAGTCCAACTAACACGATCAATATGCGTATGGTTGCTATCATGTTAGGCAGCGTCCTCACTCTTGAATGAATGTTTGGGGGCTATGAGCCAATCGCGTTAACAGCCTATCGGATTCGGCCAACGTATAGTTCTTTTCGATGAATGCGTTGGCATCAGCACTTTTGTCTACCATCCATCCTTGGTCGCCTTCACGAATAAAATCACCTATATACAAAACCCGATCCCTATTGGTGTCAACAGAGAATCTCTGACCGATGGGGGTGGATTCTGAGCTTGAGGTCGTATGGTAACTGTTGCCGTCATGGGAACTCGTCCGAGTTACCTTCAGGACGTTGTTCAACGTGTATTGGCCGTCCGCCAAGAATAGTACCGAATACTGCCCTCTTACATATCGGCTGAGCTGTCCTTCAGCATGACCTTGGCGAAGATCAGCTTTCAGCAAGTAAAGCTTGTGTTCAGAACGCGTATCGCTGACCGGAAGACCAACGACTACTGCAGCTTTGCCATCAGGTATGATCAGATCCTTTTTGGTCTGCTTGGGGGCTGACGTTGAGCATCCCCAACATAAGAGGATGGCAACCAAAACAGGGCATAATTTCAGAATACTCATTTTCATTGCTCTTCTTTAGGAGTATGAAACTGGTAAGGATCATTGTAGGACATTACCGATAGGTAGGGGAAATAGATATCGTGCTTGGTACGCCGTAGTCTTGACCACTCCTCAACTCCGTGACGCCTTACTGACCAATAGTACATGCTGTCAGGTAAAAGAGCTGCTTCACATTGGTAAACTCCTCCCTGAATGCCTGTCTTAAACTCGACAACTCTCCCCCTGCCAACGAGAAAGCGTCCTTCGACTTGGCATTCCACAGCTTCCCAAAGAATGAAATCATAGGTCTGGCCAGGAAGTGTTTCCCACTCAAAAACAGCCTGATGGGGATCAACCTCTCCCCCTTCATCCAACATGCCTGGGATTTCCGGTGAAATGGGCTTTATACCATGATATTTGTGATACGAGGCGCATCCCGATAGTATGCACATAGCTACTGTAAGCCCCATTGCACAAATGATCTTTCTCCGAAATCGTCCTATTACCTGTTTGTATCTCATAAACAACTTTCCCCTCCCACAATTGTAATGATAACAGATCACAGCCCAGAGGAGCAGTGTCAATACGTATAATATGGAGTTCGACGATAGGATTATTATGCAGCAGTTTCCCTAGTCCTGTCTTGTTATCATCTTACACTACAAATTGCGGGTTGCTTGTCAAGTGTCAAACGTTCTATTGCAATATAGAAATTTCTGGATGAGAAACCTTCGCAGTTCGCTCTATGTAGACTTCCGTATGGTTATGGCTATTTTCTTGTTGATCGCGATTTCTTGACACCCCCAAATATTACCATCTTCAACTCACATATCCCTTTTTCTGCAAACCCCACTCTGCGGTTGTTGAGGTTGCGCTTGTTGGTGTGTTGAGGCTGCATCCTGCAGAGCGGGACTGCTTCGCAGCTCGGTTGTTGAAGTTGCATGGTTAGTACAGCCAGTGTTTTTACTTGAGGATGTCCGAGTTGGCCAGCCCAACCACCGGACTGGCTTTTAAGGATAGTGGCAAATTCGAGCATGACATCAAGGAACAGGATGTAGAGATCCGGGCGCTCAATGGTGCCAAATTGCAGTTATTATTGACCCCGTGAGTTGCAGAAAAAATTGACCCCCTTTGAAGTGGTGGATTTTTGTGCAGCTGGCTATGGTAGTTGCCCTCCTCATAGACATCGAATAACGAACGGGACAAGCAATGTTAGGACTGACGACGTGATGGATATACGTGCGTTGAAAAGAGAAGGGTATGGGTTTACCCCATTATTCAGTTTGGGTTGGACTAAGAAGATAGGACCTTCGGCATTTCTTCGCCCGCAATCACACAAATGCCGCCTGCTTGGTATCAAAAAGCGACCCCAATGAACTGACCCCCACTCTATAGACAAGAAATAAAAAACTTCTATGCAGTGGACAGTTCATCTAAAAGATGATTTCGATATTCGATCGGAGTCATCTTTTTCTTTGTCCATTGTCTTCGCTCACTATTATGATAACTAATATGCATAGCGATCTCAATCTGTACATCATTGAATGTTTTGCACGTGCTAAGATCTAATTCATCCTTCATATGACCA
>MDTD01086727.1_pt1 | contig 13744 bp, 11 predicted proteins | sample 811221 | NCBI WGS metagenome assembly MDTD01 (sample SAMN05326646, study PRJNA326480) | marine metagenome | isolation source: seawater | place: Pacific Ocean: South West | collected 2011
AAATATGCGCCCGTAGCTCAGCTGGATAGAGTACCTGGCTACGAACCAGGCGGTCGGGAGTTCGAATCTCTCCGGGCGCGCCAAAATAGTTGTGAATTTTGGGAATATTTCTGCGCGCCCGTAGCTCAGCTGGATAGAGTACCTGGCTTCGAACCAGGTGGTCGGGAGTTCGAATCTCTCCGGGCGCGCCATTTCTTTAACCTTAACAATGTTTAAGAACTATTCTATCTTTGAAAGTTAGGCTCATATAAGCTAGCTTAAAGCTTGAAACAAACAGCCTAAGGAAAATATAAGATGCGACCTCCTCGTGTGCTCATTCTAAATAGAGGTGAGATAGCTTTGCGATTAGCGCAATCGGCCTACGATCTAAATCTTGAGCCGATAGTAGTACACACTAAAGTAGAGAAGGTGAATATAGCTGCGGTATCTCCTATAGCGAAAATTATTGAGATACCGGGCGAAGGCGCGACGGCCTATTTAGATACTGAATATTTGATAGCACTAGTATCTGAGTTGAAATGTGACTTGGTTCACCCTGGCTACGGATTTCTCTCAGAAAATGCCGATTTTGCAGAAGCAGTTGAAAATGTAGGGAAAATTTGGGTTGGGCCTAAAGTAGGTCAATTGAGACTCTTTGGAAATAAGCTCTCTGCGAAAGATCATGCTGAAAAATGTGGAGTGCCTGTCCTGAAATCCTCGAGGATTCTTCAAAAATTCAGTGATTTGGAAGAATACTTGATGGAGTTCTCGCAGGGCTATTCTTTCTTACTAAAAGCAGCCTTTGGTGGGGGAGGCAGAGGGATAAGAGAGGTGAACGAGAAAACCGATATTGAAAAAGCCTTTTCTTTAGCTCAAGGAGAAGCAGAAAAATCTTTCGGTAACGGAGGGCTATATCTAGAAGAATATTTTGAAGATGCTCGTCATATTGAGATTCAGATTATCGGTGATGGAAAGGGTGCCGTGAGACATCTTGGAGATCGTGACTGTAGTTTACAGAGAAAAAAACAAAAAATTATCGAGTTGTCTCCTGCCACATCCCTCAGTGAAAAGCTCAGAGAAAAACTCTTTGAAAACGCTTTAAACATAGCAAAGTCGGTGGATTATCGAGGACTTGGCACAGTCGAATTTCTAGTGAATCCTAACTCTGAGCGTTTTTGCTTTATTGAGATGAATCCCAGGCTACAAGTGGAACACACGGTGACTGAGATGCTATTTGGTATAGATTTGGTCCAGGCCCAGTTTCAATTAGCTCTAGGGTGGAAACTAAAAGATGTTTTGAAAAATACGAAGCCAATGGCCACGGGTCAAGCGATTCAGCTACGCGTTAATGCTGAAAAGCGTGGGCCGTCCGGACTTTTTCAGCCTTCCACTGGACGTATAGAAAAACTAAATCTGCCTGTCGGTATAGGGATAAGAGTTGATACAGCTATACGTCAGGGTTACGAGGTAACTTCGGACTATGACTCGCTGATTGCTAAGTTGATAGTTCATTCAACTGAATCGGACTTGTCGCTACTACTTCGTAAGGCTATTCGTGTACTGAAAGAGTTTGAAATAGAGGGGGTGGACACAAACATCAATTTTTTAGGAAGCATTTTAGAGCATGAAGCAGTGAAGAAAGCTACCTATACCATTCACTTTATTGACGGACTAATAAGCTCGATTGGGGATAATAGCAAATCTAAGGTTGATAAGAGTCTTGAACAGGGGGGACGGATTGAGATAGAGGCACCGATAAGAGGTAACGTTATCGCTGTATCATGCCTAGAAGGAGAAGAAGTTTCAGTAGGAAGAGGTTTGATGATAATAGAAGCCATGAAGATGCATCATGAAATAGTGTCTCCAGCAAACGGAACTATAGAGAGAGTAACAATAGAAGAGGGAGATTTGGTCGATGAAGGCCAAGGGTTATTCACTTTGGCCACTGATGGGCTTGAGGTCGATGGAAAAAGAGACGTAGTCAAGTTTGACTTGGAGAAAACTCGCCAGGATTTGCAAGAGCTAAATGAGCGTAATGAGCTTTTGCTTGATGAAAATAGACCTGATGCGTTAGCTAAGCGACGTAGAATTCGCGCTAGAACCGCCAGAGAAAACGTAGAAGATCTTTGTGATGCGGGAACCTTTTTTGAGTACGGGGGACTCGCAATTGCTGCTCAAAGACGTAGAAAAAGTGTTGATGAGTTACAAAGAACGACGCCAGCTGACGGTATGATCGCTGGTTTTGGAACAATTAATAGTGCACTTTTCGGAGAAGAAAAAACCAAATGTGCCGTTTTAGCTTACGATTACACGGTTCTGGCGGGGACTCAAGGGCACAATAATCACAAAAAGAAGGACCGGATATTTGAACTCGCAAAGGAGTGGGAAACGCCGGTCGTTATCTTTACGGAGGGTGGAGGAGGTCGGCCAGGAGATGTTGATACCGACGACCTCATCATGAGCTGGCTTGATATTAAGACGTTTGCAACTTGGCCTCAACTTAGCGGGATTGCCCCCAGGATAGCTATCAACTCCGGAAGATGTTTTGCTGGGAATGCGGTGCTTTTTGGCTGCGCTGATATAACTATCGCCACTAAGAATTCAAATATAGGACTTGCGGGACCGGCAATGATAGAGGGAGGAGGGTTAGGTAAATTCAAGCCGGAGGATATCGGTCCTTCAGAGGTTCAGTCCAAAAATGGTGTGATTGATTTGTTGGTTGAGAATGAGCAAGATGCCACCCAAAAAGCAAAACAGTTGCTCGGATACTTTCAAGGTAGAGTTGAACATTCCACGGCAGCAGATCAACGAATGCTAAGACATTTGGTCCCAGAGAATAGACTGCGAGTGTATGATATTCGACAAGTAATACGAACCCTAGCCGACACTGATTCGGTGGTAGAACTGAGGCAGTTTTACGGAGTAGGCATAATAACAGCTTTTCTCAGGTTGGACGGGAATCCTTTTGGGCTTATTGCGAATGATCCATGTCATCTCGGAGGAGCAATTGATGGCGAAGGGGGTGAGAAAGGGGCTCGGTTTTTGCAGCTTTGCGACAGTTATGATATTCCAGTGATTTCTCTCTGTGACACCCCAGGATTTATGGTCGGACCAGATAGTGAGAAGACCGCATCTGTAAGGAGAGGATCCAGATTAATAACGGCCAGTGCCAACCTCTCCGTACCTCTGTTTACTGTTGTTATACGAAAGGGCTACGGCTTAGGTGCGCAAGCGATGGCGGGTGGTAGCTTTCATCAGCCGTTTTTTACTATTGGTTGGCCGACATCAGAAATGGGGCCAATGGGATTAGAAGGTGCTGTAGAATTAGGCTTTAGCAAGGAGCTTAGTGGTGCTATTAACGAAGAGGAGAGAACAGAACTTTTTGGACGCTTATTAAGTACAATGTACTCCAAAGGTAAGGGGATTTCGGTAGCCTCATCTTTTGAGATTGATGCGGTGATAGATCCAAGGGATACGCGTGATTGGCTGCTCAAAGGATTAAAAGCAAGTAACCGTTCGGGAGAAAAAATATCTAAAAGAGGGTATCCAGACGTATGGTAACTTGCCTAAAACTGTTATTCTTTTATTACGAGAGAAGGAGAGGGTTAACCTAATTTATGAATTTTTGTCCAAACTGTGGAAAAAGGCTTGGCGCCCTATTTTTGTCGGGAAAAGAGCGAATGGCTTGTCACGATATACAGTGCGGTTTTGTGAATTGGACTAATCCTATACCTGTTGCTGCTGCGATAGTTGAATGCAGCGGCTCGGTCCTCTTGGTTCAAAATGTGGGCTGGCCAAGTACCTGGTATGGTCTAGTGACTGGATTTGTCGAATCGGGTGAAATGCCTGAAGAGGCTGTTGTGAGGGAAGTTAAGGAAGAAATCGGTCTAGATGCCGAAATGCAATCCTTTATCGGGATGTATGAGTTTCACCGAAAGAACGAACTCATCATTGCCTACCATGTCACTGTGCCAACACTAGAATATAACCTTGATAAAAATGAAATTGTGGATGCTAAATGGATTGAGATGGATAGAGTTGAACCATGGAATGCAGGGACCGGTTTGGCGTTGAGAGACTGGTTGAAAAGTAGGGGTTTAAGTAGAAACTTGGTGGAAATTGGAACAGCTAATTCAGGAGTTTGAGCTGCTAGTTTTTTCGGAGTAGCCAGCTTTGGCGAACCTCTGCCCGCAATAGTAACAATCTACATACCTTTTTGAGTCAAAAAGTAGGCTTATTTTGGGATGGCCAAGAGCTCCACCACCACCATCACAGTATACTGACTCTACTTTCTCTGCGACGATTTTTATTTCTCTAGTGTCAACCATGTTTTATCCATTATCGACTAGTAGGTTTAATTTTTTACATCTAGTGTATGATTATACTACCAAACTGGAAATCCATGAAATTACTGAAATTGGTTATTTTGTCTATTAAACTATAGAGGTCACAATTTCCAAGATTTTTAGGATTCTCGGAAACCTCTTGTTTTTGATGTGGAATATTTCAATTTTGTAAATTCTAGAGATTGTCCTTTACCTAATTATTAGCAGAATGGGTTTATTTATGAATTATGATTTACTTGTCTTGGGTGGAGGGCCTGGGGGTTATACTGCGGCATTCAGGGCCGCGGATCTTGGGTTAAAAGTAGTTTTGGTTGAGAGGTACCCGAGTTTGGGCGGGGTCTGTCTAAACGTGGGCTGCATTCCTTCTAAGACCCTATTACATGTGTCTAAGGTTATTGGTGAAGTGAGGGATCTAACGGATTATGGCATCTATTACGAGGGTCACCACATAGATTTGGCGAAACTAAACAGCAAAAAAAGATCGGTGATCGCTCAGCTATCTACAGGTCTGGCTAGCTTGGCCAAACAGAGAAAAATAACGTTAATAACAGGGGACGGACAATTTATAGGGTCGAACACTCTCAATGTCAATTTAAATCAAGCTCCCGATGTTGAGGTTCAATTTAAAAATGTAATCATATCTACCGGATCAAGTTCGATTAGCCTTCCAGACATTCCGGACGATCCTAGAATTGTAGACTCTACCGGAGCTCTAGAGCTCAGTGATATTCCAGAAAGACTTCTCATAGTTGGTGGGGGTATTATTGGCTTGGAAATGGCCTCGGTTTACGCTGGATTAGGCAGTCGGGTCACTATTGTTGAGTTGGCCTCTGATTTGATGGTTGATTTGGATCCGGATTTAGTCGCTCCTTTAGAAAAATCTCTCTTAAAAATAGTAGAAGCAATTTTCAAAGGCACTCGAGTTTCGCGTATAGTCTCTCACAAAGATTCACTTTCGGTGGACCTTGATGGGCCTGATGTGCCGTCGAACATGAATTTTGATAAGGTCTTATTAGCAATTGGTCGAGAGCCAAATACAAAAGGCCTGGGTCTCGAAAAATTAGACGTTCAATTATCCCATGATGGTTTTGTTTCGGTAGACAGTATGATGTGCGCTGCTCCAAGTGTATATGCTGTTGGGGATATAGTGGGGCCTCCAATGCTTGCGCATAAAGCCGCTCATCAGGGTAAAGTAGCTGCAGAAGCAGTAGCTGGATTGAAAGCCGAGTTCTCGTCTTTAACCATTCCCTCTGTGGCCTATACCGATCCCGAGCTTGCATGGACTGGTGTTACTGAAACGGAAGCGAAAAAGGCAGGAATAGATTTTTCAAAGGGCATTTATCCCTGGTATGCCAGCGGCCGTTCTCTATCCACGGGAAGAAAAGAGGGAATCACGAAACTGTTGTTCGATAAAAAAAGCAGACGGTTGATCGGCGCGGGAATAGTGGGTTCTAACGCTGGGGAGTTGATTGGTGAAATATCTTTAGCAATCGAAATGGGCTGCGATGAGGAGGATTTAGCTCTGACTATTCATCCGCATCCGACGTTGATCGAAACTATTTCTACGGCGGCAGAAGTAGCTGCAGGAACCGTGACTGAACTCTATTTGGGTAGAAATAAAAAGTAGCATATGTCCGATTTTAATTATCTATTCCCAGACAAGAAAAAACCTGGTAATGTTGCATTGCAACAAATGTAAATACGAATTTCCAATTGACCCATGAAACGCTCGAAAAATGGAAAATAGAAAGAATCTAGAAGCGAATGACCCGGTGTCCCCAGAAGGAGACCTTGATTCCCGCAATGAAAGAATTGGATTTTTTTCCGGAACGTCTGATGAGGATGTGCTAGGGATAATAGACACATATTTCGATTTTTTTAGTCTATTAGCGGAGAAACCGTCGCATTTTTTTAACATCCAACATTCAATCTTGGAGAGCATTTGGTTGGGGAGAGAATCTGCCTCTTATGCAAGAGAAGCAGGCGATGCAAGTTCGGAGACTCAAAAGAAGGATAAACGGTTTAGGTCCGGTCAATGGGATGAAAACCCTCTATTTAAGGAATTAAAAGATACTTATTTGCGGTTGGAAAAGAATCTATTGGGGTCTGTTAGCGAAATGGATGGCTTGGGGGAACCTCTGAAACAAAAAGTGGAATTCTATATGGCAAGATATTTGGAAATATTTTCGCCAGCTAACTTCCTAATTACCAACCCAGAAGTTTTAAAGATGACTTTAGAAACTGGTGGAGAAAACTTAATTCGTGGAGCTATTAATTTTTTATCTGACTGGGATCCCCTCAAAGGGAACTTGAAATTAAGAATGGTGAAGGAGAGTGCTTTTGCAGTAGGTGTCGACATTGCTGTTTCTAAGGGTAGTGTAATTTTCCAGAATCGATTAATGCAGCTCATTAGATACGCGCCATCCACGTCGGAAGTCAACGAGATACCTTTGCTCATCATTCCGCCCTGGATAAATAAATACTACATTCTTGATCTGAAGCCTGAAAATTCTTTTGTCAAATGGGCAGTGAGTAATGGCCTGACAGTTTATGTGATTTCGTGGGTCAATCCAAAGCAAGATTTGGCCGAGATAGACTTTGATGATTATGGGACAGAAGGTTTTTTAGAGGCTGTGAACATAGTTGCTTCTGAATCAGAGACCGGACGTTTGAATGCTTTAGGCTATTGCATTGGGGGTACTCTGCTCGGCGCTATGTTAGGGTATATGGCCTCTAAAAATGATAATCGCGTTTCCGGAGCGACTTTCTTGACCACTATGTTAGATTTTAACGAGCCTGGCGATTTAGGGGTCTTCGTTAATGAGAGAAACATAAACGTAATCGAAAAGAGGTTGGACGATAGAGGTTTCTTGTCCGGAGAGGATATGGCCTTTGTTTTTAATTTATTGAGAGCTAGAGACTTAGTGTGGCACTTTTATATCAACAACTACTTGCTTGGGAAGGATCCAGCTCCCTTCGATATCTTATTTTGGAATGCCGATACCACTAGGCTCCCAGCGAAAATGCACAAGTCTTATCTCAAAAATATGTATATAAACAATTTATTGGCCAGGCCCGGACGTTTAGTGATTCGTGATGAAAAGATCGATTTAGGGATAGTTACTACACCTGTTTGCTTCGTGTCCGCTGTCGAAGATCATATTGCTCCCTGGCGCTCAACGTTACAAGGTGCTAATTTGTTTAATGGCCCAAAACATTTTATTTTGACAGAAGGAGGACACGTTGCTGGAGTTGTGAATCCGCCTGGAGATAAAGCCTATTCTCATCGAGTTTTAGGGCAAGATGGGGATAACAAAGTGGTTGAAAAAAATAATACCGAAATCCATGATTACAGTTGGTGGTTGACCTGGTTGGAATGGATGCAGTCCAGAAGCGGAAAAAAAACAATGGCTACATTGCAGAATACTTCTGCCATTGAGCCTTCGCCAGGGAGCTATGTAATGGTAAAGTGAATTTTCAGTTCCCGGAAGCTAAATCGGTAAAATTAGCCAAAATATGGTTAGTAAGGTGGGAAGTCTCAGCTGAATATTGCCATCAACACTAAAGAAAGGTTCGATAAAATGTTTTTTGTGTATAATGGTATGAAAGTATTGTCCGTAAAAGCACAATATCACAGCTAATCTGTCCCTATGAGGACACGAAAATGTTACTTAAGAGAGAATTAGACAGATGAAAGATGAGCAAAAAAACTATGAGTTTTTCGTTGGAGAGTCGACAGAGCTAGAAGGAGCTTCCCTGGCTATTCAAGGTACTGCGAGGATTGATGGACGACTAGTTGGGAAGGTCCAGGTAAAACATCTAATAGTAGGAAAAAGTGGAAATGTTTCCGGGGATATATCGGGCGAAACGGCTTGGATTGAGGGTGTTGTTGACGAAAGTTTGAATTTGTCCGGCAAACTCACGGTTGCCTCTACTGGTAAAATTCGAGGAAAGATCTCCTACGGGTCTATAGAGGCCCATGAGGGCGCAAAACTTGTGGGTGAAATATCCACGGATTGGGATGCCCCTTCAGCAGCCAGCTCCGAAGATAGATTAAATCGACTGGCTCAAAAGGTAGAACCCAAGCCAACTAGTAATCCAGCTTCAACCAACAAAAGCCCAGTCGGTGATGCCTAGACACAAATAGGTATTTCGACTGACTTGGTTTAACAGCTGTGTTAAATAGGTTCCTTAAACAGTTTGGTAAGCAAAATGGGGAGACAAGAGAGGAGAGAGTCTCGCAACCTGCCGAAAGTGCTCTTGTACCCCCCGATTTGGAAGAAGAGGGCATCAAGCCGTCCAAGAATCCTAGAGGAGATATCCCTACGAAACCGGCCAAATCTCCAGATGAAGCAACCACTATAGTTTTCGCCAATTCTAAAGGTGGGGTCGGGAAGAGCACTGTGGCATTTGTGTCTTGCCTAAAATTGGCCTTAAAAAAGCCCGATTTTCTCATAGAGTTTATCGATTTGGATCGACAAGGAACCACCAGTGAATCTTTGCACCGATTTGCGAACAAAAAGTTTAAGCTCGTCTCAGACCCTGAGTTTCTGTTGGCGTCGGGTGGTGTAAATAACGCCAGGATCTATCAACATCTGAAATCTGGTTTTCAACTCAAGTCAGAAAATGAAAAGAGATTCGTTTTCTTTGATACCCCAGCCGGCACAACACCAACAGAGTATTCTTTTATGCTGGATACCGATTATCTTTTTGTCCCTACTTCTGCTTCAGATGCTGACCTCGGAGCGACAAAGAAATTCTTGAGTCGCCTTTATGATGCGAACCCTGTGATAAATGGCGGAAAAATTAAATTTCTTCCCACGGTGGTGGTGATACCAAATCTCTTGGAAGACAGAACCGAAATTTTGACCATTTATAGAAACCTGAGGGAGTTCCCTTGTTTCTTGGGCCATCCAATATTTTATTCCAAAGTATTTAGAACTACTTTCAATTACGGAATTAGCGATCATAACGTCGTCGATTTGCTACGTATTACGGAAGATTTTGGCGACTGGCTAGTGAATATAGTCTGTGACCACAGTCTGACATCATATACTCCGTCGACTTTACACCAGATATAGAGAGGTCTCTCTTTTAATGTTGATTAATCCAAAAAAAAGTACTTTAAAGAAATTGTCAAACAAAACCTCTATAGTTGGTTTTGGGACGACTTTTATTGGAAACCTAAGGTGCGGAAAAGATCTCTATGTGGCGGGACGTGTAGAGGGAGATATAGAAGCGAGTGATGAGGCTATTATTGAAATAGGTGACACAGGAGAAGTGAAAGGAGAGATAAAAGGTGACTCAGTACTGATTTATGGAACCGTTGATGGTGATGTGTCGGCTATCAAAAAATTAGAAATTGGCAGTTCTGCTAGGGTTACAGGGAGACTTTCCTACTCCCTTCTAAAGTTGGAGCCTGGTGCCGTTTTTGAAGGGGAACTAGAGCATCAAGATGTCGACAGAGGTGAAATCTCCCAATGACTAGACCTCCCAGCAGAAAGAGCGACGAAAATCTAAAATTCGTAAATCGTATCCAAATATGAAAAAAAAGAGTCTTTTTTATAGGTTAGGATTGATCTGGCGGTCGAATTGAGATTAAATTGTTTTCGCCGATCAGCGTGAAAATACGACAGCTCTGGTTTAAGTTCTAGAGATGATCGAATTAAAGTTTAAAATGCTCAATATTTAACTTGAATTAGCACATGTTAAAGAGATAGCATTTTAAGTTAAGAACCGGGAATTGTGACGCAAATAGGCTACTCGGATTGCCCGCTAGATTGTAGGCATGTTTATTGAGAAGCGGTTCGTACAAGACTCTAGTTGTTTTTGGAAACACGGGTCAATTCCTAAGTATAAAGTGCCACCTGCCATGGGAGGAAATATGAGCAGCGCAATTACACAAAAACAAACTAAGTCTCAAATAATCGCTGCAGTTGCAGAAGAATCAAATTTGAGCAAAAAGGACGTCCAAGCAGTGCTTTTGGCTGTAAAAGGGCTAGCTGCATGCCATCTAATTAAAAACGGTTCTGGGGAATTCACAGTGCCTGAGTTAGGGGTAAAATTGAAACGAGTAGATAAGCCTGCAAGACCTGCGGGTAAGCAGATGAATCCTTTCACAAAGGAAATGGTGGACGTTGAGGCGAGGCCTGCCAGCTTATCTGTTCGGGCAACTGCTATGAAGGCTATTAAGGACGTAGTTCTATAATAATCCCGTGATGCTCGACTAAACAAAAAGCCGGTTAAAAACCGGCTTTTTTATTTTGAGAGCCTCTATCTCAATTTAGTCCTTTTGGAGATCGGTAAAAATGCATTGTCAAATTGTTGGTGGTGGCCTGCTAGGCCTAACATCTGCCTGGTTCTTGAGGAAATTGGGTTACGAGGTATCTCTATATGAGAAAGATGAAGAGGTCAGTCTAGGCACCAGTTTCGCTAATGGAGGTATGCTTCATGCTAGTGAGGCGAATCCGTGGAATCACCCAGGAATCTTTTGGCAAGCATTAAAAATGTTGGGTAAAGAGGATTCTGCTCTCCTAATAAGGCCTTATGCAGTTGCTGGTATGTTGCCTTGGATTTTTTCATTCTTCATAAACTCGTCGGTCAGCAGATTTAAAAAAAATCTGGAGAAAAACGCCCGCTTGGCGCAGTTTTCCATTAAAGTGCTAAAGGATGAGTTCTTACCTCTTGGACTCGATTTTGATTGTAGGCAAGTTGGTACTTTAAAAATTTATTCAAATTCTTCTGCTCTTGCAATTGCCAGCAGCCTAGCGGATGAGGCCTCCTCCATGGGTATTCGTCATACTACTCTGAATCGCTCAGAATTACTCGCACTTGAACCTTCCCTGGAAGACGCTAAAGGCGAACTTGTAGGAGGCATTCATTACCCGGATGATATTTCAGGGGATGCGTATAGCTTCTGCAAGGCGCTATCGAGGGTATGCGTAGAGTCTGGAATAGATATTCGGTTAAATTCTCCCGTTGATGAAATCCTGGTTCGTGACGGCAAGTTTGGAGGATTAAGAGTAAATAATGAGACGGTTTCTGGTGATGTATGTGTCCTAGCTGCTGGGTGCGGAAGTAAAGCCTTAGCGAAGGCGCTGGGGATCAAAGTCCCACTGGAGCCAGTGAAAGGCTATTCGATCACTGTGGATGCCAAGGAATGGCGACTGAAGCCTAGAATGCCAATTATCGATGAATCTCGTCACGCAGCAGTTTGCCCGCTTGGATCGCGACTAAGAATAGCGGGTACCGCTGAATTTGCCGGCTTTAACGCCGATATGGTGACAGCGCGGATAGACAATCTATCTGATGTTTGTGAGGCTCTTTTTCCTTTTACAAAAAACATTGCAAGAGATTCGGATGTCTCCCCATGGTTTGGTTATCGGCCAATGACCTCAGACGGGGTTGGCATTATTGGAGGAACCGATTTGCAGGGTCTGTTTCTTAATACTGGGCATGGTCATTTGGGATGGACAATGGCACCGGGTTCGGGAAGGCTGATAGCTGATATTATATCAGACAATCCATCCGTTATTTCTAAGACTGACTACCTATTATCACGATTTTGATGCCAAAGAATTTTGGCGTGTAGGAATTCCATCATCAGCATATGTCAGGAGATTTTGGGATGATGCTTGGTTCTCAGGTTGAAGTCTTTAATATAGTAAATCAGACTAACTCTTGACAGGAGTTGGTTTCGAATCTAGGTTAGTACTTACTCATAAACGGGGGTTTTGATGTGAAACAGATGGAAAGACTGCTTGATGGTTTCGTTTTTTTAGAGGGGCCTCGATGGCACGAAGACAGGCTTTATTTCTCGGACATGTGGGGCCACGCGGTGTATTCTGCCTCAGAAGGTGGTGATGCAAAAAAAGTAGCCGATGTTCCTGGCAGGCCGTCTGGTTTAAATTTTTTGCCTGATGGCAGGCTCATAGTTGTGTCGATGGCCGATCGGAAGTTATTTGAAATATCGAAGGCTGGTTCCTTGTCGGAGTACGCTGATCTTTCGGACATAATTGACTCGGATATTAATGACTCAGTGGTAGATAAGGCCGGCAATATTTATGTGGGTAGTTTTGGTTACGATCTCTTTGCTAATGAGGAACCTAAATTAGCGTCTATGGCGATAGTCGAAAAAAATGGCTCTGTTGGAATAGCTGCTGATGGACTTAATTTTCCCAACGGAGCGGTGATTAGCCCGAGTGGGGACACGCTTATTTGTGCTGAAACCTTTGGACACTGTCTGACAGCTTTTAATATGAACTCTACCGGTCAGCTTACGAATAGACGAGTATGGGCCGACCTAGGAGAGCATACCCCTGACGGTATTTGCTTGGATGCTGAGGGTGCTATCTGGGTTGCTAGCTTTGTCACTGGTGTTTTTCTAAGAGTCCAAGAAGGCGGCAAAATAACCGAAGAAATTTCCGTAGGCGGTAAAAGGGCAGTTGCCTGTAACTTAGGTGGAGCGGATGGTTGTACTTTATTCGGCATAACCTTTGAAGGCGAGATTGAAGATATCGGTGGTGAGGCAAAGAAAGCTAGAGTAGAAATCTGTCGGGTTGAGGTGCCTACAGCTTCTTCTCCCTAGAAAGAGACATCCTGTTAACGATAAGGACAAACTAGTGGAAGATAGTAGAGAGAGAATATTATGCACCCATGTGGGCAGCTTGCCACGTAGTCGGGAACTATCCGATTTATTGATAGCTGAAGAGAGGGGTATTGAAATTGATCGGGCTCGTCTCAATCTGCTAAGCGAAAAAGGGGTTAAGCACTGCGTCGAGAAACAAGTGACATCGGGTATAGATGTCATAAATGACGGAGAGCAACCGAGAGTAGGCTTTCAGACTTATGTTGGGCAACGCTTAAACGGCTTCGGAGGGACCAGTGAGAGGCTTCCTTTTGCAGATTTCGCAAAGTATGAAGATTTTGGCGAGGTGTGGAGTAAAAGAGGGATGGTTTACTCTTCAGTTTTTGATGCTCCCGCTGCCGATGATCAAGTTGAGTATACAGACCTTAACCCTGCCTCGTCTGAATGTGATCTGTTCGATGCCGCGATATCTGATTTTAATGGGAAATATGTTGAAGCTTTTATGACCTCGGCCAGTCCAGGGATAGTCTGTACGACCTTGGGAAATAGATATTATGAATCACATTCTGATTACGTTTATGCAGTGGCAGCGGAAATGAAAAAAGAATACGACCTTATACATAGCAGAGGGTATCTTCTACAACTTGATTGTCCTGATCTTGCTATGGAGCGTCATGGGATGTTTCAACACTCTACAAGTGGAGAGTTTATCGATGCGATATCAGTTCATATAGACGCCATAAATGAAGCTTGTCGCGACATACCCAAGGAAATGATCCGTCTTCATGTTTGTTGGGGAAATTACGACGGGCCACACGATTGTGATGTGCCT
>MDTD01155833.1_pt1 | contig 13744 bp, 13 predicted proteins | sample 811221 | NCBI WGS metagenome assembly MDTD01 (sample SAMN05326646, study PRJNA326480) | marine metagenome | isolation source: seawater | place: Pacific Ocean: South West | collected 2011
AAAATCCATGGATAAATATCTTAATAACTTTTTTTTTAAATAAAACTAAAGTTTGATTCTTTGGCTTGTTTAAGTAATTGTAACTAATTATAATATCTCCTAAATAAACCTTATTCTTTATTTTCTCATATAAAGGAAAAGAAAGAACATCTGTTGGAGTATTCTTATTTCGAAATTTCTTATTTAATTTTTTAATTCCCTTATTGTTTGATAAAAGTAACGTAAAAAATATCTTCTTATTCATAAACTGATATTTTTTTGGAAAAGACTTGCAGATTGATTTAAAGAAAATTTCTTTTTTTTTTATTCTTTTAGACCAGTTTTTTTCCTCTGATACAACATCAACATTAATCATTGTGATTGCTATAAGCTTTAACAATCTTAGATACTAGGGGGTGTCTTACAACATCTGAATGGTCAAAATCAACTACTGCAATTTCTTTTAAATGAGATAAAAGTTTTTTTGATCTTTCAAGTCCTGACAAACTTTTATTTGGTAAGTCTATTTGGGTTGGATCACCATTAACAATAATTTTAGAATTTTCACCTATTCTTGTTAGAAACATTTTGATTTGAGTATCAGTTGCATTTTGTGCTTCATCTAAAATAGCGAATGAATTTTTTAATGTTCTACCACGCATAAATGCTAAAGGTGCAATTTCAATATCTCCAATTTCAATCATTCTTTGAATTTTCTCAAAGTGAAAAAGATCATATAATGAGTCATATAATGGCCTTAGATATGGATCTACTTTTTCTTTCATATCTCCTGGTAAAAATCCCAGTCTCTCTCCTGCCTCTACTGCAGGTCTGGACAAAATTATTCTTTCAATCTTTTTTTCAAGCAACATCGTTAAACCTACTGCTACAGCTAAAAACGTTTTTCCTGTCCCAGCAGGACCTGCTGATATAACAATATCACTTTGTCTTAGAGCCCTAACATACTCTTTTTGTTTTTCTGACCGAGGTATTATTGATTTTTTTGGAGTTTTAATAATATCTGTAACATTATGCTTTTTTATTTTTTCATTAATCATAAATTTATCGATCGATGACAATATGTCTTTATTTTCTATACTTCCATTGTTTATAAATTGATCAGCTAAGAATTGTATAGCATTTTTAACTAATTCATTCTTATCAGGTGTAGCTTTAATTAAGATTGAATTTCCTCTAGAATATAAATTAGATTTTGTAATCTTCTCTAATTGTTTAAGATTTTTATTAAATTCACCAACTACACCCATTAATAAATCATTATCATGAAATATTACACTTAAAGTATTATTGTCTGAGTATACAAATTTTAAATTTGTATCAAAATTTTTTTTCGGGCTAATATTCAAATTCAAGCTACTTTCTGATTTATTTGATCTACAGTTTCTCCAAATAAAGTATTTCGGTTACTGTTTTGAATTTTTACTTTCACTATTTTTCCAATTAAATCATCACTACCACTAAATAAAACAGATGTCATGTATTCAGATCTTCCAAAAAGTTTAGATTTATCATCTGATTTATTTTCCACTAAGACATCTATTTTTTTATGTTCAAGTGAATTATTCATTTTTATTTGATTTTCAAATAATTTTTTCTGGATGATCTCCAACCTTTCTATAGATTTTTTTTTATCGATTGTTTTTAAATTTGAGGCTACTGTTCCTGGCCTTGGACTAAAAATAAATGAAAATGAATTTATAAATTTTATCTCTGTAATAAGATTTAAAGTATCCAAAAAATCTTTATCTTCTTCCCCAGGATAACCAATTATGAAATCACTTGAAAATTCGATTTTTTGATTAATTTTTTTTAGTTTATAAAATATATCTAAATAATCTTTAATTTTATGTTTTCTATTCATAAATTCTAGTATTTTATTAGAACCGCTTTGAACTGGTAAATGAACGAGTGGCATTAATTTTTCAGAACTTTTATAAACATCAATTAAATCCTCTGTCATATCTCTTGGATGGGAAGTTGTATAACGTATACGTCTTAAACCTTTTAAATTCTCGAGCTCTAAAATTAAATTTGATAAACGTAATCCATCAAAATAATAAGCATTTACGTTTTGACCTAAAAGAATAATTTCCTTTGTGCCGCTATCTATAAGATGTTTAGCTTCATCTAAAATTTGATTAAATGGTCTTGAATATTCTGGACCCCTAGTATACGGGACAACACAAAAATGACAAAATTTATCACATCCTTCCTGAATAGTTAAAAAAGAGGAGGATTTACTGGCTTGATTTTTTATTCGGCTTAAATATTGGAATTTACTTACGGCATCAAATTCAGTTTCTTCAATTCTTTTTTTCCCAGTATAATTTAGAATAGTATCATTTATTTTATGATATGCTTGTGGTCCAATTACTAAATCAATGTAAGGTTCCCTTTTAAGCATTTCTTGGTTTTCAGCTTGAGCGACACACCCCGTAATTATAACTAAAGGTTTTTTTTTAAATCTAAAAATTTTTTTTACTCTCCCTATTTCGTGATAAACTTTTTCTTTTGCTTTATCTCTGATATGACAAGTATTTAGTAAATAACAATTAGCGTCCTCATAACACTCAGTTTTTACATATCCAATTTTTTTTACTGTATCATAAATACGATTCGAATCGTATTCGTTCATTTGACATCCAAAAGTTTTAATAAAAATTTTTTGTTCCATAATTACTGAGATTTTTTCTTAATCCCATATAATTCTAATTTATGATCAACTAAATTGTAGCCATATTTTTCAGCAACTTTTTTTTGAAGTCTATCTATTTCCTCATCAACGAATTCTATAATTTCTCCTGTTTTAATATCTATTAGATGATTGTGATCATCATGCAATTCATATCTAGCCTTACCACCTTTAAAATCATGTTTTACTAATATACCAGCCTCCTCAAAAAGTTTCACAGTTCTGTAAACAGTTGCAATACTAATTTTTGGATCAATTTTAGAAACTCTATTATATAATTCATCAACATCAGGGTGATCAGACTCACCGTAAGCTTCCTTTGATTCTAAAATTACTCTAGCAATTATTTTCCTTTGATCTGTGAGCTTAACTCCTTTAGCTTGAAATCTTTGTTCAATTTTATCTGTCATAACTAATTTTAACTTATATAAATGGGTTTAATCAAATTTTTTTTAATCTTAAATTTACTACAAAGATTGGGGATATTTTCGTGTTTAATTGTAGTTTTGATACCAAAATCTGTGAAACTAAAGCAATAATAGTCAATTTTTTTTGCTAGATGAATTCCCTTACATATTGCAAGAGAATTTCTTATACCTGCAAAACTTCCAGGACCTCGATTTACATATAATTTAGAGATATCTCCTATTTCAAAGTTATTTTGTTTCAAAAAGTCATTAATAAGTATTATTAATTTTTCATAATTAGTTTTACTATTTTCATGACTAACACTATAAATATTTTTACCACTAATGAGCATTATAAATATTTTTTCTTTAGCAGCATCGATTATTAAATTATTCATAGTTATAATTTTATTGAATACTAACTCTAAAGCAGACGAGAACAATTTCAAACAATATTCAGCAGACGAAGGTATTCTTTCAATTATGTATCATAGATTTAATGAGAGCAAGTATCCATCAACAAATATAAATATGGATATTTTTAAAGAGCATATTAAATTAATTAAGGATTTAAATTATGAATTTATTCACCCCAATGAATTTAAGAATAATTTTGATAATCCAAAAGAAAGAAAAAAAATACTTTTAACTATTGATGATGGTTTAAAATCTTTTTATGATGTAGCTTGGCCTTATCTAAAAAAAAATCAAATTCCTTTTATTTTGTTCGTTTCGACTGAACCAGTTGGAAAAAATGGATATATGACATGGAGTCAAATAAAAGAAATTGACAATGAAAGTTTTGCCATAATTGGGCATCATTCCCATACACATAATTACTTAATTGAAGATAGCCAAACGGAATTTATAGAAGATATAAAAAAAGCAAGCTCAATTTTTAAAAACAAAATTGGTTATAATCCTAAATTTTTTTCGTATCCTTTTGGTGAATATTCAGAATTAATGAGAAAATATATTTCCGCTAATTTTGAATATGCTTTCGGTCAACACTCTGGGGTAATCGATGTAAATAAAGATAAATTTCAGCTACCTAGATTTCCCATCAATGAAAAATATGGAGAATTAAAAAGATTTGAGTCAATAATAAAAACCTATCCTCTTGAGTATAAAAATTTAATTCCTATTGAAAAGAAGCTTATTAAAAATAATAATCCTCCAAAATTTTATGTAGAATTTTTTCCTGAACAAAAAAATATTAAAAATATAAATTGTTACTCAAATGAAGGAGACAATTGGAGAAAATCAAATATAAAATTTACCGATAATATAATGAGTATAGATTTTAAAGAGCCTTTCCTTCCAAGGAGAGGAAGAATTAATTGTTCATTAAATGATAATGGCAAATGGAGATGGTTTGGAGCTCAATTTATTATAACTAAAAATTAAATTAAACTTTCTAACTCAAGACTTGAAGGTAAAAGTTTAGCATTATCAAAATCTTTTAATTGATTTTGCTCTATAATCTTTTGTAAAATTTTTACATATTGCTGACCTGTTTCAGCATATTCATCCAAGTACCGAGATAGAACAATACTATCCAATTGTTTTCCAGCATCTCTTAATTGAGCTCTCATAAATCTAAATTCTTTATAAGATTTATGAGTGTTTAAATTTCTTTGATAAGCTCTAACTGAAGCTTGTAGTACATTAAATTTCATTACTTTATGACCTTCACTTTCATCAGCATCTTTTGGTTTTAAACCCTCACCTGACCAAGTCCATTGACCAAAAAGTGCATTTCCCTCTTGTGCAAATCTTGAGGTTCCCCATCCTGTTTCTTTTGCTGCTTGTGCAAGTGCCAAAGATACTGGAATTTCATCCATTCTAATTTTTAATGTAGATAAATCTTTTGATGGTATTCCGTACTGTTTATATTTTTTATTTAACCATTTTTTCTCTAAATTAGTATTGTTACTTTTATTGATTATGCTGAAAAGTTTTTTTCTATCTAATCTTATATTGTTATTTTCTTGAAGAATTAGGGGTAATACGATCTGTATAAAAAACTCTTTTCTTTTTTTTGAGTTTTCAATCATTCTAATTTCACGTGGAAAAGAATCTAGAGCAACTGGTTTTACTAATTTATTCTTTCTAACATCGTCTAATTTATATCCAGTATCTTCGTAGAGCTGTTTTATTGTGGTAGCATCTAATCTTACTGCATCAGTTTCTTTTTCATTTAAGCTATAGATATCAACTAATAAATCTCTTTCATCATATTCTTCGTTCTTATCTAATGAACCATTAGTTTGCTTATCTAACGTATATGCTAAGACAGTTTTTGAGTTATTTCTAAATTCTTTAGTATTTAAGATTTGATTATTAGTAAAATTCAGAATCAAAGGTAAAGAATAGAATATGAAAATAACAAAAAGACAACTTAGAATAGTTCTTACTAAAGAACCTAAATTATTATCATCAATTGTTTTAAGTATCTTGAGTTTTTTATTTCTAATAATTGTTTTCATCTCTAAATTGCAACTACTTCCTTAACCTCTGGTAAATAATGACATAGTAGATTTTGAACTCCTCTTTTAAGCGTCATTGTTGAACTTGGACATCCAGAACAACTTCCTTGAAGCTGAACCATGACTATGCCATTTTTAAATTTTTTAAACTTAATATCACCACCATCTCTAGCAACTGCAGGTCTAATTTTTTCATCTAAAATTTTTATAATCTTTTTTTCAATTTCTCCTAGATCCTCGTTATCTTCAAATGGGTTTTTATCAATTACAAATTCTTCACCGTGTGAATAAAAATCATTTATTAAAGATATTACTATATGTTTAATTTCATCCCATGATGTAGTGTCATATTTGTTTATAGATATAAAATCCTTACCTAAAAAAATACCCTCTACTCCATTTACAGAAATTAAATTTCTAATTAATTCATTTTTAATATTATCCTTTTTAGTGATTTCAAATGAGCCACTTTTAGACACAGTTTTACCTGGTATAAATTTAAGCGAATTAGGATTAGGTGTTATTTCTGTTTGAACAAACATAATTACTATATAGTCAATTATTTAAAAAATTAAACTTGTTTAAGAAATTTGGTCAAAAACCAATGATTTCTTGCATTTTTTTTACTTTTTGAGATGCAATCACATTTGCTTTTTTGTTTCCCTCAAGAAGGATACTATCCAAATAATTTTTATCATTAATCAATTTTAATATTTCTTTTGAAATTGGATTTATTTTTTCAACTAAAATTTGAGAAAGTCTTTCTTTAAATTCTGAAAAATTCTTTCCCGCGAATTCATTTATTGATTTTTCAATAGTTGAATTTGTTAAACTCGAATAAATTCCTAAAAGATTTTTTGCCTCAGGTCTCTTTTCTAATTCACTTAAATTGGATGGTAACGGAAGAGGATCAGTTTTAGCTTTCTTAATTTTATTAACTATAGCATCATTGTTGTCAGTTAAATTTATTCTACTTAAATCTGATAATTCAGACTTGCTCATCTTTTTTGTTCCATCTTTGAGACTCATTATTCTAGAAAAATCTTTTTGAATGAGAGGCTCAGGAACTTTTAAAAAATCATTAACTCCATAATCGTTATTAAATTTTTGTGCTATATCTCTACACAATTCTAAATGTTGTTTTTGATCTTCTCCAACAGGAACGTGTGAAGTATCGTACAGTAGGATATCTGCTGCCATTAAAATGGGGTAAGAATATAGTCCAATGCTTACATTCTCTTTTTCTTTTCCAGCTTTTTCTTTAAATTGTGTCATTCGATTAAGCCACCCCATTCTAGCAATACAGCTCAGCAACCAAGCAGCCTCGGAGTGAGCTGGCACTTTTGACTGATTAAAAATGATACTTTTTTCAGAATTTATTCCACAAGCAATAAATGTTGCTACCGTCTCTCTTATATTATTTCTTAATTCCTTAGGATCCTGTTTAACTGTTACTGCGTGTAAATCGACAACACAAAAAACACAATTGTTTTTATTATCGTTGTTAAGTTCAACAAAATTTTTTATTGCCCCAAGATAATTTCCTAGATGCAAATTACCTGTTGGTTGTACACCAGAAAATATTTTTTTACTCATTATTAATACCTTAATTTAATATCCTTTAATTGAAAAGCTTTGATGAGATATGATGTTAATAAATAAAAACCAAGCCCCAAAAAAACTGATAAAATTAAATAAAAAGATTTATATGGATTTTCAAAAATTAAAAAATCCTTTAATAATACAATCAAGTAATTAAAAAATATCCCCATAACAATTGAGGCAAATATAATTTTAAATAAGCGACCTAGAAATATATTATTAAAACTAAATAATTTTCTATTTTTTAAAAAAATAAACAAAATTATCAAATTAAACCAAGAAGAAATTGTTGTCGCGATTGGTATAATTATAAAGCCAATTAACCTGAAATAATAAACGCTTATTACAATATTTAATATCACTGATACCAAAGATATATAAAATGGTGTTTTAGTATCATGGTTAGCAAAAAAGAAGTTTGAAAAAACTTTTATCATGGCAAATGCTGGAAGACCTAAACTAAAATAATATAATGCTCTTGCAGAATTAATTACGGAAATCTCATTGAATTGTCCATAGCCAAAAAGAGCAGAAACTATTTCCTCTGGTGCAATCAATAAAGCTAACGATGCGGGTAAACTTAAAAATAAACTTAATTCTAAAGCTTTGTTTTGAATTGAATTAATTTTCTTTGTATTCCTCTGACTAATATGTTTTGATAGTTGAGGCAGTATCACAACACCGATTGCTATGCCCGCAATTGCTAAATTAATTTGGTAAATTCTATCTGCATAATAAAGATATGAGACAGCACTTGTTTGAAAAGAGGCGATAATAGTTCCAACTAAAATATTAATTTGAGTTACACCTGATGAAAAAATACTTGGAACTAATTTACTAAAAAACTTTTTAATCTTTGGAGAAATATTTATTTTTAATTCAAATTTAATTTTAAAATATTTTTTTACAAAAAAATATAGAAATACAAGTTGAAGAAATCCCGAAAGAGTCACTCCAAAAGATAAATAGTAAACCAATTTATCATCTAAAGACTTGCTAAAAAATAGTAAAATTATCAAAACTATATTCAAAATTATTGGTGCAGCCGCTGCCTCTGCAAATCTGTTATGAGAATTTAATATTGCAGAAAAAAAAGAGGCCAAAGAAACTAGCATTAAGAAAGGGAAAGTAATTCTTGTAAGGCTAATTGCTAAACTCATCTTTTGATTGTCATCAATAAAACCTGGTGCAATTAACGAAACAAAAACAGGCATGAATAATTGCACTAACAATACTAAAACAAGTAAAATTAAGAATAATAAATTGAAAATATCATTAGCAAACTTATTAGATTTATTTTTTCCTTTTAAAATTTCTGAAGTGTAACTCGGTACGAAAGCTGCGTTAAATGTACCTTCAGAAAATAATCTTCTAAATGTGTTAGGTATTCTGAAAGCTACAAAAAAAACATCGGCTAAAAAACTAGTACCTAGAAATATTGCGATTAAAATATCTCTTAAATAACCGAGTATCCTGCTGATTATAGTAAAAAAACTAAAAGTCCCAGTTGACTTAATTAAGTTCATAAATCATATTAGTCTTAATTTTACCCCATTTGTACATCTAATTATCTAAAATGAAAAAAACAAAAACAGATCATTACACGGAAAAAGAGGCACTAGAATTTCACACGCACAAAAAACCTGGAAAAATCGAAATTGTTTCGTCTAAAAATATGACAACAAAAAGAGATCTGGCTCTTGCATATTCCCCTGGTGTTGCAGCTCCTGTTAAAGAAATAAGTAATAATCCTGAAACTGCTTATGATTACACAAGTAAAGGAAATCTAGTTGCTGTAATAAGCAATGGAACAGCAATTTTAGGAATGGGAAATCTAGGAGCATTAGCATCTAAACCTGTTATGGAGGGAAAAGCAGTATTATTTAAAAGATTTGCAGATATAGATTCGATTGATCTCGAGATTGACTCTCAAGACACAGAGGAAATAATAAATTCAATAAAAAATTTTGCTCCATCATTTGGTGGTATAAATTTAGAGGATATAGCGGCACCAGATTGTTTTGTAATCGAAGAAAAACTTAAAAAAATTCTTGATATACCGGTTTTCCATGATGATCAGCATGGTACAGCTATTATTACTACAGCTGCTTTAATTAATGCACTAGATATTAATAAAAAGTCAATAAATAAAATCAAAGTAGTGATTAACGGAGCTGGAGCATCAGCCATGGCTTGTGCGAATTTATTTAAAAAAAAAGGAGTTTTAACAAAAAATATTAAGATGGTTGATAGAACAGGTGTCATTTATCAAGGAAGAAAAAAATTAAATAAATGGAAATCTGCACATGCAATAAAAACATCTGATAGAACTTTAGACGATGCTATAAAAAATGCAGATGTATTTTTGGGACTTTCAGCTAAAGGGGCTTTGACTAAAAACATGGTGAAAAAAATGGCAAAAAATCCAATTATTTTTGCTTGTGCCAATCCAGATCCAGAAATTACACCAGAAGAAGTTGAAGAAGTAAGAAAAGATGCAATTATAGCAACTGGAAGATCAGATTATCCTAATCAAGTAAATAATCTAATTGGTTTCCCTTATATATTTAGGGGAGCACTAGATGTTAGATCTAAAACAATAAATGAAGAAATGAAGATTGCAGCAGCGGATGCAATAGCAAAATTAGCTAGAGAAGATGTACCAGATGAAGTTGTAGCAGCCATGGGAGGTGAGAGACCACATTATGGGAAAGATTATATAATTCCTTCAACTTTTGATCCAAGACTAATTAGCATGATACCTGTTGCTGTAGCCAAAGCTGCAATGAAAACAAGAGTTGCTAGAAAAAAAATTGAAAATTTTGAAATTTATCAAGATCAATTAAAACAAAGACTTGATCCTACTGTAACTATCATGCAAGGTATAAATGGATATATTAAAAAAAATCATAAGAAAATTGTCTTTGCTGATGGGGAGGATGAAAATACCCTCAAAGCTGCTATTGCATTTAAAAATTCTAAATTAGGAACTCCTATCCTAGTAGGTAAAGAAGAAAAAATTAAGGAACAAATAAAAAAGATTGGATACAAAGATAATTTCGATATAGAAATTATCAATTCAAAAGACAGGCCAAAAAGAGAAAAATACGTTAAATTTTTATTTCAAAAACTTCAAAGAGAACAAGGATTGTTAGAGTGGGATTGCGATCGACTGGTAAGAAATGATAGAGTTATATGGGCATCTTGCATGGTAGCATGTGGAGATGCTGATGGTGCGGTCACAGGTAATACAAGAAGATTTGGTGCATCTTTAAAAAAAATAACTCAAGTTGTAAAAGCAAGACAAGGTGAAATAATGTTTGGTCTAAATATGGTTGTACATAAGGGAAAAACTATATTTGTTGGGGATACAAGTGTTCACGAATATCCAACATCCGAACAACTATCTAAAATAGCAATATCAAGCGCAAGAGTAGTAAGATTATTTGGTTTTGATCCAAAAGTGGCTTTTGTATCTCACTCAACATTTGGCCAACCACTTACAAGTAGAACTAAACATATAAAAGATGCAGTTGAAATTCTTAAAGAGAAAAATGTAGATTTTGAATTTGATGGTGACATGCAGCCAGATGTTGCATTAAATAAAGATTATAAAAATCTGTATCCATTTTCAAAAATTGTTGGAAATGCAAATATCCTCATAATGCCTGGCCAACATAGTGCAGCGATTTCATATAAAATGATGAAAACTTTAGGTGACACAAAAGTTATTGGCCCATTATTGATCGGATTAGGTTTACCTATTGAAATTGCCCCTTTAAGAAGTTCAACTTCAGAAATTATTAATCTTGCATCGATAGCAGCATATTCAGCAGATGTTATTGATTATAACAGAAATTAATCTTTTTGAATTCTTAAATCATCTACTAAAAGAATACTTAATATAACATCCTGAACGTCGAGAATATTTTTTGCCTCATTCAAAACTTCGTTTTTTTCATCTACTGATAAAGCTATCCCATAAACATAGATCTTCTTTTTATAAGTATCAATTTGATAATTAGTAGCTTTAATATTTTTATTAAATATCATCGCAGATCTTAATTGTGAAGTAATTAAAATATCTTTAGCAGATTGTTGAAAATTAAACTCTTCTTTTATTATAATATCATTTCTTACTGATCTTACACCGTCTGTTTCCCACGCAAGTTTTGTAAGTTTAAGTTTTTCTTCCGGATTATCAACTTTTCCAGTTATAAAAATTCTTCCATCTAAGACTTTTGTTTTTACGGATAATAAGTATTTTTTATCAAGTAAAACCATTCTAGCAGATAAATTTTTTTGCATCAAAGAGTCATCTACTTGCGTACCAACTGATCTTGGATCAAGGGCGACACTAACTCCGGTTCCAAAAATACCTTTAGAGGCTACACCTACACAACCTGTTAACATTAAACTGAGTATAAATAAAATTATTATCTTATTTTTCATTTTTTAATTTTAAACAATAATTATAAATTTGCTTTTTCGAAACTTCTTTATTTTCACTGATTAATTCGGATATTTCTTTAATACTAAATTTTTTTATCATTTTATTTATAATTCTTTTATCTGATTCATTTAAATTTTGTGAAATCTTTTTATTTGTTTTGTTTTCTGAAATAACAAGGGTCAATTCTCCTTTCGGTTCAACTTCAAATAGTTCTAATTTATCTATATCAGATCTTATAAATTCCTCATAATATTTAGAAATTTCCCTACAAATTAATATTTTTCTTCCAGAAAAATAGTTCTTTAAATGTGGAATAATTTTATTAATTTTTTTTGGAGAAATAAAAAAAACTAAACAATGATTTAAAAAAGATAGTCTGTTCAATTCTTTTTTAATCATTTTTTGTTTTTCAGGAAAAAAACCATAAAATAGAAATTTTTCATCAAAGCCGCTTGCTGAAATTGCGGTAGTGACAGCTGAGGCTCCAGGTAAAGGGATAATATCAATATTTTGTTTCAAACATTCATTGATTAAAATTGCACCTGGATCAGAAATGCTTGGTGTTCCTGCATCTGAAATTATTGAGATAATTTTATTATCTTTTAACAGATGAATTGTTCTAGAGAGATTTTCAATTTCATTAAATTTATGATTTGAAATTAATTTTACTTTAATATTAAATTTTTCTAATAATTTTTTTGATACTCTTGTATCTTCACAAAGTATAAAATCTGAATTTTTTAATATTTCTAATGCTCTTAATGTGATATCTCCCAGATTCCCTATTGGAGTAGGCACTAAATACAACCCTTTTTTAAATTTATTATTATGAGATATAGGGTTTACCATAATTTAAACAGTATTAGAGTAATACTAACATTAAATGAATAAAATTTTTATAATTCTTTTTTTATCTTTTTTAAAATTAATAATTGTCTTTAATTCATGTTTTGCTGAAGGAAGTAAAGTTAAGATTGGATTACTTGTACCATTATCTGGAGATAATGCAGAAATAGGTAAACAAATAGTTAAAGCTACACGTTTAGCTTTAAAAGATATCAGCTCTGATAAATTGGAAATATTTCCTAAGGATACTCATTCTGATCCCAACAAAACTTTAAATTCTGCAATTGAATTAAATAATATTGGGGTAAATTTAGTTATTGGACCTGTTTTTTATGAAAACTTAATTTATTTAGATCAAGTTAAAGACTTAACTTTTTTGTCATTTACTAATAAAACCTTAGATCTACCAAAAAATGTGATAAGCACTGGCATTAATTCTACTTCTCAATTAAATACTATTAAAAAATTTATTGACTTAAACGAGATAAAAAAAACAATATTTTTAATACCAAATCTTAATTATGATTTGGAAGTTAGGCAAGGAATTAAAAAATCTAAGATTAAAACATTTAAACAATATTTTTATGATATTGAACCTACAAAACTTACAAAACAAATAGAAAAAATTACTAATTATGAAATTCGAAAACAAAATTTACTAGATGAAATAACAAGAATCGAAAAATCAAATGACTCAAATAAAGAAGAAAAAATTAAAAACCTTGAAAAAAAATATACAATTGGTAACGTAAATTTTGAGTCTGTTATTATTGCTGATTTTGATGAAAGTTTAAAAAGTGTTATAACTTCATTATTATACACGGATGTATCTCCAAAAAATAAATACTTTATCACTTTTAATCAATGGTTTGATGAAAGTCTTTTAAATGAAAAAGCCTTACAGCCGATTTATTTCCCTTCTATAAACAAAAAAAATTTAGAGGATTTTAAAGAAAAATTTTTTGAGCAGTTTAACAAAATTCCTAATCATATTTCCTTATTAAGTTACGACTTAGTTGGTTTAATTTATTATCTATCATTAAAAAACGATACAACACAAATACATAAGGCTTTTAATGCCAAGAATTCGTTTAAGGGAAAGATAGGCATTTTTGAAATTAAAAATAATAAAATAAATCATCAACTCAATTTTTATAAAATTGAGAACGGCTCTCTTAAAGAAATTTTTTAATTTTTTTAAATGCGATTGATCTATGGTCGATTTTACATTTACTAGAAAACTTCATTTCACCAA
>MDTD01040381.1_pt1 | contig 13741 bp, 10 predicted proteins | sample 811221 | NCBI WGS metagenome assembly MDTD01 (sample SAMN05326646, study PRJNA326480) | marine metagenome | isolation source: seawater | place: Pacific Ocean: South West | collected 2011
CGGCCACGATGTGGGCGGTTTCTTCGGGGACAAGCCGGACCCGGAGCTGTTTGTTCGCTGGATTCAAAACGGAATTTTTCATCCTCGTTTCACCATTCACTCCTGGCATGATGACGGTTCGGTGAACGAACCCTGGATGTATCCCGAACAACTGGATACGGTGCGGGAACTGATAAGGTTTCGTTATCGAATCATTCCCTATCTATACAGTCTTCTGGTAGAAGCCGCCCAAAAGGGGCATCCCATAGTGCGCCCTCTTGTTTATGAGTTTCCCTTCGATAGAAATTGTCATAACCAATCCTTCGATTTTCTTCTGGGCTCTCACTGGCTAGTCGCTTCAGTATTTGAACCTGGGGCGAGAACCAGGGATGTTTATCTGCCTGAAGGCAGTAACTGGTGCGAGTTCGATACCGGCAACTGGCATCCGGGAGGCTCCCAGTGTAGTCTTGAAGCACCGCTTAATAGAATTCCGACCCTGGTAAGGGAAGGGGGCTTGATACCACTCGGAAGCCCAAGATCTGTTGAGATGTTAGAGCGTGAAGGTGATAGGCTCAGGCAAGTACTTGCTTTTCCTCACCAGCATTCTGGTAAGGCTTCTTTTATTCTCCATGAAGACGACGGAGTTACCCTGGCCTATCAAAGGGGCGAGCGTTCCTCGTTCAAACTTTCTATGGAATCCGACCCGGAGACAATCACCATCGGTCTCGAATATATAGAAAACGGCTACCGGCCTGCCTATGAAGAGATCGAGTGGATCTTTCCCGGGGGAGAGGGTCGAAAGATAAAAGGAGCGGATAGAGTCTACCTGGGTGAAGATGGTAAATTGCGGGGAATAACGAAGCTGAAATTTTGATTCACTTGTTCTTTGAGAGATATTGGAGAATTTGGAGCGATGGAATATGCTTGAGGCGAGATTTGAATTATCCACCGACCTTGAAGATGAGGTGATAGTCGTTACCGGCGGTGCAGGGGTCCTCGGTTCTATTATGACCAGGGCCCTGGCGCAGTGCGGTGCCCGGGTGGCGGTACTTACCCGGGATGCCGGAAAAGCTGCCGAGCACATAAAACATGAACGGATAATTGTGTTGTCCAGCGATGTGCAAGACCGGGACCTTCTGGAAGAGAACCATCGCCAAATAAGAGATAAATTCGGTCTGGTCACCGCCCTTATAAATGCCGCCGGCGGCAATAGCGCTGCGGCAACCACCGGAGATAGTCTAAAATTTATGGATATAGAGAAGAGCGGTTTTGAATCCGTCTTCTCTCTAAATTTAACCGGGACGGTTTTAGCCAGTCAGGTCTTCGCCCGGGATATGATCGAGAGAGGCACAGGCAATATCATCAATATCTCCTCCATGGCCGCATCCCGACCGCTCACCAGAATCCCCGCCTATAGTGCAGCCAAAGCTGCGGTGGATAACTTCACCGCCTGGCTTGCCGTTCATATGGCAAAGGAATGTTCTCCTGCCATCAGAGTGAACGCCATTGCACCAGGCTTCTTTCTGACAGAGCAAAATCGTTTTCTGCTTTTAGAAGAAGAGACCGGGGATTACACTGAAAGGGGACGCAGCATTGTGGACCATACCCCCATGGGCAGATTCGGAGAAGGGGAAGAGCTGCTCGGACCAGTACTTTTTCTACTGTCTCCCGGAGCCAGGTTCATAACCGGGGTTGTCCTTCCTGTGGACGGAGGATTCTCCGCCTATGCTGGAGTCTAGCTGTTTTTTAAGGGCACCCGGGAATCTTCGGTGACAAGAGGCAACCTTGGATCCGTCTTGTCCCAGGTCTCTTTGGTCCATTTATAAGCCGGGTCGTCGCTACTTGTGAGAGCCTGATGGGAGCCGGCCAGAAAGTTTAGATAATAACAGTCATAACCATAGGCGGTGCAAACCGGATGATATCCTTCCGGGATCAAGACGATGTCATTGTTGGCGGTGACCACTGCTTCGTCCAGGCTGCGATCATCGTTGTAAACCCTCTGCATCGCCCAGCCTTCTCTTCTATTGAACTTGTAAAAGTAAATCTCTTCCAGGCTTGCTTCTATCAAATTGCCGTCTTCATCCATCTTTATCGTGTCATGCTTATGGGGTGGATAACTGCTCCAGTTACCCCCTGGTGTGTAAGCTTCACAACTGACCAGGCGCTGACACTGGTAGCCCGGGGGCACTATGGTATTGATCTGGCGGCTGGCGTTATGACCTCCCCGGATCTCGGGCTCGATATCTGTCGGACTGACTCGGGAAGCAGGATAGTCAATCTCTGCCGGAGCCCAGGCGTAGGCTATCTCGGTGGCATCGTCCAGGGCAACAAGATCAAAGTCCGTGTGGCGAGGCAGATAGAGCGCATGGGGGAGTCCCTGGAAGACGTCGGCACGGCCCCCTACCTCTTCCCAACTTGCCTTGTTCGAATTTACTTTTATTCTGCCGCCGAGCATCACTATGACCGCTTCGTTTTCATCCGTGGAGGTTTCGAATCGATCCCCTTTGAGAAATCTTCTCACTTCTAGATTGAGGAACTTCCAGCCAGCATCCCTGGCGTAGATGCTCGTGATTAGCCCCCTGTCCAGATCTCTATCTTCCGGTCTGACCAAAACAGAACTTTTCATCGTCCACCTCATCGAAACAGGACCTCGATTATAGTCAGGCATCGAATTCTTCAGGGGGATTTTGAGAAGGCTTTTAGATTCACCCCCGGTCGATTTAATCTTTATTGTTAACGCCCTCCATATTCTCTCCACATTCTTCATCCTCGCTCCACACAGCAATGGTTCGATAGGAGAGTTGGGAATTTTGGAGTGACAGATCGGTGCGTGCAATTATTCAATCTAAAAATGCCGGTAGCCATATATTCAAAATCGCGCTTCTGTCGTCTGTTTTAGGCGTTGCCTTTTCGGCTTCTTCAGATGCCCTGGCCAGTACTTCTTCCTTATATGACCTGAGAGAGAATCGAGTGCTGCGCCAGTGGAAAGAGGGTGCTCAGGATACGACCAATGGGAAGAAACTCCTCAGTTTGCTTGAGAGTTGTAATCGTAAGATCAAACACAACTCCACGGATAAGAAGTCCTTATACTTGAGAGGTTATCTGTACGGTACCATTGGTTGCACTACCTCTGCCATTCATGATTTGAGTGAGGCGGTGCGAATTGATCCTTATTATTCCGCCGCTTATACAGAGAGGGGTATCTGCTATCTAGACAGTCATCTCTATGATCGAGCCCTGGATGACTTGAACAGAGCCCTGCAGCTGGACTCCTGGTCGGCGGATGCGCATTTAGCCCGGGCAAGGCTTTTGATTCTGATGAATCGTTCCCGGGAAGCGGAAAGGGACTTGAAAGCCTGTGAAGGGGCTGCTTACAAATTCCGTCCGGCGCTACCGGGAGAGCTGTCCGGCGACTATTACAAAGCCTCCCACTACTACCTGGGAAAAGTCTATGAGAGTCAGGGGCGCCGTTTTGACGCGCTCAGAGAGTACCGAAAGTATAACCAGTCATCGGGAAAGGTCTCATACGGATATCTGCATAGATATTCAGATAAGCCTCTTGATACGAAAACCAGAGTCAAGAAGCTTGGATACAAACTATAAAGGTTGCAGAGGAGAAATCTAGTGGAAGAGAGTTTGGTTCAGACCCTGGAGCGTTTACAGGGACAGGGACGATTGAAAGAGCTGGCGATAAGCGAGACCGGATTCAGTTTTGATCCAAGATCGGGACAGAGCTTTTCACTCAATGAGACAGCGCTCTTCGCCATCAACAAATTTATGGAGGGTCTGGACCCGGAAGCCACCGCAAGAGAATTCTCCGAAGAGTTTGAAGTTGAAGAAGAGCTTGCCCTGAGCGCTGTGGAAGTATTCATCAGACAGCTAGGGAGGTATCTGAAATGAACCCTTTTGTAGATTTAGACTTGAGATCCTGGAGAAGCTGGACTGTGTCTGTTACGGGAATAAATGCCAGAGCCGATAATCCCGGCCCCGGTTGCTCGGTGGCCAGGTGCTTGAAAGAGAATGCGGAGTTCAATGGCAGACTGATAGGGCTTGGTTATGATGTTTTGGACGCCGGTCTCTACAACAAAAATTGGCTGGATGACGGATACTTGATACCATATCCTGCAGCCGGTGATGCTGTCCTTCTGGAGCGGATTGAGGACATCTGTCAGGCGGAGAGGATAGACGCTATTATACCCTGCTTGGACTCTGAGCTTACCAGTTTTATTAGAATAAAACCTGAGTTGGAAAGGCTTGGCATCAGGCTTTTGATTCCGGGTAGAGACCGGCTACTTGCCAGGGAAAAAAGCGCTTTGTTCGACCTCTGTCAATCTATCGGTGTGAAAACACCGGAGACCAGGTTGGTATCAGATCAGCGTTTCTTCGATGAGTGCAAAGAGTTGGACTGGCCTTATCCATTCATGCTGAAAGGAAATTTCTATGATGCCTATGCAGTGCATAGTCCGGAAGAAGCACGGGCTGTATTCGACAGGTTAATCAGCAGCTGGGGATATCCTACCCTTGCCCAGAAGATTATCAAAGGCGATGAATACAACCTTACGGCCATCGGAGATGGAAGAGGGGCCATGCTCGGTGAGGTGATGATGAGAAAGCGGGCTCTCACCGACAAAGGAAAAGCCTGGGCCGGTGTCACCATCAACGATCCGGAGTTGAAGAATCTGGCGGCTTCCATAGTGGAGAAACTTTGCTGGCAGGGACCCTTTGAATTGGAGACCATGAGAGATCAGTCGGGCAAACTAAACGTAATCGAGTTTAATCCGCGGTTTCCTTCCTGGATCTACACGAGTAAGGGGGTGGGTCGCAATCTGCCGGTGCTTTTGCTTCGACTTATGGATGACCCTAACTACTTGCCTACATTTCCTTCTTATCGATCCGGAGTCTTGTTTATTCGATACGCTGAAGAGCTGCTGGTGGAGATGGCTGACTTCGAATCGGTTTTCGTTCGGGGCAGTACCGATAGTCAGAAGACGATATCCCAGAAATCAGTGTCAATGAACTAAAAGGTCGAACAATGAAAGTCATTAAGAGAAGAAAGACATGGGAGCCGCCGGTGATAATACCGCATCGATTAGGCACCATCAATAAATATGGAAACAGGGTATGCCGTGACGAGGTGGAAGAGACAGCGTTTGGAGTCAGGGTGGACGAGTTGCTGGAGCGATATGGCTCACCATTGTTCGTCACCTCGGAGACAAAAATTCGCTCAAATGTGCGGAGACTGAAAAGAATTTTTGAAAGTCGATATTCTCCGGTGATTCACGCCTGGTCATACAAGACCAACTATACAAGCGCCGTATGTAATATCATGCACCAGGAATCTTCCTGGGCTGAAGTGGTGTCATCCTTTGAATATGATAAAGCCCGGGCGCTGGGAGTCCCAGGGGAGAGGATTATATTTAACGGACCAAACAAGAGCAAAGCGGCCCTGGAAAGAGCGGTGGCCGAAGGCGCTCATATCCATGTGGACCACATGGACGAGATCAAGCTGTTGGAGTCGGTGGCTCAATCTCTGGGCAAGATAGTGGAAGTGACGATGCGTCTCAATTTTGATACCGGCTATACCGAGCCCTGGTGTAGATTCGGCTTTAACATTGAATCAGGTCAGGCTCAGCACGCTGCCGGAGCCATCGCAGTAAGTCCTCACTTGAAACTCACCGGTTTACACAGTCATATCGGCACTTTCATAACTGAGCCTAGAGCCTATGAGGCCCAGGTGCGGATAATGGCTAAATTCATGCGCACCCTGGAAGATAGTAGCGATGTGAGAATTGATTTTTTTGATATCGGTGGCGGATTTCCATCGATAAACTCGTTGAAGAGTATCTATTTGCCGCCGGAGCAGGTTGTGCCGGATCTGACCGAGTATGCTGATCTCATATGTGGTGCCCTCTCTGAAGAGACCCGGTACCGCAAGGAGCAAGGAAGACCCCTTCCCATGCTCATTTTAGAGAGCGGACGGGCGATGATAGATGATGCCCAGGTTTTGCTCTCCACGGTGGTTGGCAGAAAGCGTCTGCCCGATGGTAGAAGAGCGCTTGTGCTTGATGCCGGCACCAACACTTTGTTTACTGCCTACTGGTACCACCACAAAGTCAAGGTCACCAGACCGGTGGAAGGGGTTCCTGAAGACACCGTTCTCTATGGTCCTCTGTGCATGAATATCGATGTTATGCGAAGCAGTATACAGTTGCCACCGGTGAGGGTAGGGGATAGTCTCATGTTCAAGTCGGTGGGAGCTTACAACAATACCCAGTGGATGCAGTTTATTGAATATCGACCGGCGGTGGTGCTTATCGACACCAGGGGCGAGTGCTCGACAATTCGACGCAGAGAAAATCTGGAGGTGATGTGCGCCCAGGATATTCTTCCCTCGCACCTGAAGAGTTCTTTCAAAAGTAGTTAAAGAGCAAGGACCTGAACTGAATCATGCCTAAATTTATTCGTACTATTTTTGAGGCCTACGGAGGATTCTTTCTTCTGGATCATCCTCTGACCAATTTGTTATTGATGGTGGCGACATTAATCTATCCCAATCCAAGTTTAGGCTTGATGGGGCTGGTCGGCGGATTGAGCACCATGGCATTCCGCGCGCTCCTGCGCTTTCAAAAACTTCCTAACAATATAGAAGTGGTAAACGGCATATTAGTAGGACTGATGATGGGAGCTTCTTTCGCCCCTGGTCCCAAGACCATCGTTCTCACCGTTCTAAGCGGACTTCTAGTTGTAGTGGTAAGCGCGCTATTTCATGATACCGTAGGACGCTGGTTGCGTCTTCCTTTGCTCGGTACATCCTATGTTCTAGTGTCATACCTGCTTATCTGTTTAGCCCGAGTTGTTGGTCTCAGCCCACTTCCTTTGTCCAGCTTCGCTCCTGCTTCTTCAGGCTCGGGGCTGGAGGCTATTTTTCTCTCCGCTTTCGGGGCGATTTATTTTAATCCGACCATTCCTGGAGGTTTGCTGGTTCTGGCGGCAATAGCCATATCTTCTCCTTATCTGTTACTGATCGGTGTGAGCAGTGCCTTTCTTTCTATTTTGTCGCTACAATTCCTCGGCATAAACTCCACCTACGCCACCTATCTAATCGCCTTGATGAACGGAGTTCTGACGGCGATGGTGCTGGGGGGACTCTTCGGAAAGCCGGGCAGGAAGAGCTTTTGTGTCGCCCTGGGTGGCGCTGTTGTGACCGTACTGGTATCACTTGCCACCTCCAGCATATTGTGGGGGATGGGAACCGGATTGCCGGCGCTTGCTTCTCCTTTTCTTATTGTTAGCTATATGGCGCTGATTGTCTTTAATGGGGATAGAGGATCTCACTGGTCTGACTTCTGGCTCTTCAATCCTTCTTTGCCGGAGAGAAGTCTTGAGCGCATTCGACTGGCGAAGGTGCGTGGTGTCACCGAAGAGAGCCTTGCTCTATTGCCTCCTGTAACAGGGCTCTGGAATGTCTATCAAGGGTTTTACGGGAAGTACACTCATCAGGTTCCCTGGCAATTTTCTCTGGACTTATTCAAAACCGTGGATGGTATCAGTCATAGAAACTCGGGGAAAGAGCTGGAAGATTACTATTGCTTTGCCGCTTCGGTGGTCTCTCCTGCCTATGGCATAGTTGTCGATTTGGAGACGACGATAAACGATAATCCCCCTGCATCCGTGGATAACATAAATGTCTGGGGCAATTACTTGTTGATTCAACTGGACTATGGAGGATTTTTGAAACTTGCCCACTTGAAAAAGGGAAGTATCAAGGTAGAGCGTGGTAGTCGGGTGATCCCCGGTCAAATAATCGCCCAGTGTGGTAATTCGGGCCGTTCCCCCCAGCCGCATTTGCATATGCATGTCCAGGATAGCCCGGACGTGGCCAATATTCAGATTCGTACCCGTCCTTTCCACCTGACATCGGTGGTGGTTCAAGGGGCGAGTGGAGAACAAGTGTTTCAACTGTTCAAGAGACCGGAAGAGGGTGAAAGTTTCGCATCCGTTCAGATCAATCCCGCTCTCAGGAAAGTGCTTGATTTGACCGTGGGGACCCGGCTGGATTTTGATCTGGTGGACGGTATCGGCAGATCAGTTAGAAGGCGGCTCAGTGTGGAGCTGGATATAAACGGACAGTTTTATCTGGTCAGTGATAGTGGTGCCAGGGTGGCTTTCGTCAGAACTGAGCATCTGCTGGCTTTCTTCGATCGAAGCGGACCCGAGGACAAGTTTTTGGATGGCTTTATTCTTGCTTATTCCGTTACGCCTTTCTTAGATGGTCGTCTGAACTGGGAAGATGCCCCGTCGGAGAAGCTTCTATCCGGGATTCTTCATCTGCGGGATTTCCGATTCAAGTTTACCCGGGGGGCAATTAAAAGCTCTTATCGGAGAAAGTGGGACTCAGCACAGAAGTGTTGGATTCAAACAGCGGTCCATAGATCAACCCGTGTTTCAGTGGTTACCGAGGCGTTTATCTGCGAGAGTAGAGGGTTTGGCGGTTTTTGCCTGGAGGTTGAAGGGAGAATACAGCTCATGGCAACCCTTGCCGGAAAAGGCATGCGGTCGGATAATGGCGTAGCCGAATGGTATCGAGATTCAGTATCAGTCTAGATGTTTAAATTCACTATCTTCCACAAGCTTTTTTTCTCTCTCCTTGTAGCCTGTCTTCTCATTGCAGCGGCAACTATCTATGGCGCCTCCGCTCTCATTGATTTTGGCTTTCGTGATTACAGCGAGCGGGCGGAGCTGAGTATGCTTAAGCCTGCCTTCATCTATATTGAAGAGGAGTATGGTCGCACCGGCGGTCTCGAATTCCTGGCCGGAAATCCTCGCCGTGCCCACCATGAGTTGCTTTTAGCCCTGGGGCGGCATAGAGAAAACGCTCCTCCTCCCGAACGCCTCCATCCCAGAGGCGAGCCGCTCCATCCTCCCCCGGGTGAACATGGACATGAACATGAACTTCCCGGGCGATTCGCAGGAGAGATGCCACCAAGGGTCTCAATGCTGGAGGCTGAATTGGTGGAGCGACTTTGTGTCTTCGACCCCAAGGATAATCAGCTGTTGGGGCGAGATTCCATGAATCTTTCCGGCGCCAGGAAAACTCTCCACTGGCAAGGCAAAGAGATCTGTTATGTACGATTGAGAGTTCATCCAGGGGAATCGGAGCTTTATAAGCCGGAATTTCAAAAGAAGTTGATTGAGTATGGCGGCGTTGTTTTTGCCATCGCTATCTTTGTCTCCATAGGCGGTGCTGTATTCCTGTCCCGTCATCTCCTCGCTCCTGTCAAGCGCATTAATCATGGATTCGAGGCCCTTGCCGGAGGTGATTTTTCAGCCCGGGTGGAACAGGAGAGAGATGATGAACTGGGCGAGCTGACCAGAAACTTCAATCAACTTGCTTTATCTTTGAGCAAACTTGAGCAATCGAGAATGCAATGGATGACTGATACCTCCCATGAACTGAGAACCCCCATAGCTATTTTGCGAGCCCAGATAGAAGCTTTTCAAGACGGTGTTCGCAAGGTCAGCCCCAAGACTCTTTCAGTTTTGCATGGAGAGATAATGGCCTTGAATAGATTGGTCGATCAGCTCTACGATCTTTCCCGGGCCGACATGGGTAGGTTGTCCTGCCGATTCAGCAGTTATGATCCAACCGGACTGATTCTAGAGAGTCTTGAGTCCTTTGAAGGACGTTACGAAGAGAAGGGAGTGGCGTTAGAGGCTGAGATAGAGACCGAATCTGTTGTTCAAGTACGTTGCGATGCCGATCTTCTCAAGCAGTTGTTTACCAACTTGTTGGAAAATTCCCTGCGATACACCAACCCAGGTGGCAAACTTGTGGTTTCGGCATTGGTATCAGAGAAGACACTGGTAATTCGGTTTGATGATACCGAGCCAGGTGTACCGGATGAATTGTGTGGGAGATTATTTGAGCGGTTCTATCGGGTTGACTCTTCACGAAGCCGTCAACTGGGGGGCTCCGGTCTCGGGCTCTCTATCTGCAAGCATATTGTGGAGAGCCATAGCGGAGAGATAGATGCCTCTTTGTCCCCTATCGGGGGCTTGAGGATAGAAATTAGGTTACCTTTGGAAGGGAGAGGTGAGTGAACATGCCAGAATCTGAAAGTCAATCAAAACCCAGGGTCCTGGTGGTGGAGGATGAACAGAAAATCGCATCGGTATTAATAGACTATCTCCGACAGTCAGGCTTTGATACCACATTTCAAGATTCCGGTGCGGGCGTGGTCGATCTGGTCAGACAGAGTCCGCCTGATCTTGTAATCCTTGATCTGATGCTTCCCGGTATGGATGGTCTGAGCATCTGCCGCGAGGTGAGGAAATTTTCCGAGGTTCCTATCATAATGGTCACGGCCCGGGTTGATGAGCTTGACAGACTATTGGGACTGGAGATGGGCGCCGACGATTACATTTGCAAACCCTTCAGTCCCCGGGAAGTGGTCGCCAGGGTCAAAGCCGTACTGCGGCGACATTTTCTCGAACCAAGCTCCAGGCGCACCGGGGAGAGTTCTCCTATTTCCGTCTTGGAGGAGGAAGGCAGAGCCCTGGTGAACGGTGAAAAATTAGAGTTGACTCCCACTGAATTTAAGCTACTTAAAAAACTTGTTTCGGCACCAGGGAGAGTTTATTCTCGAACCCTTTTACATGAACTGTGCACCAGTCCTGAGCAAAATAGTGTGGACAGGACCATAGATAGCCATATTAAGAACATTCGCAAAAAGATCTCCCAGCATCTGCCCGACCGGGAAGTTATTCATTCTGTCTACGGGGTGGGATATCGCTTCGAGCTTTAGAGGCTCTCTGCTCTCAACCTTAACCAGAACATGTTTTGGTTGTGGTAACTTCTTCCTGTTGCCCGAAGGAGTCTTTGCTAAACATGAATACGATAGCGCTTAAAACAGCCTTCCTTGTCCTGGCTCTAGCTCTAAGTTGCGCACCCGCCATTGCCAAGACTAAAGATGTCAGTCTGGTTTTGCAACTAACTGTGGACCAGCTTCGCGGTGACTTGCCGCTGAGGTTTGAAAAGCGTTTTGGCAAAGGCGGATTCAGGAGATTCTTAGACGAAGGCGCTTACTATACCAATGCCCATTATATCCACGCGGATACGGAGACAGCGCCGGGGCATGCCACCCTGGCCACCGGGGGAGCACCTGCTCAGCATGGTATCACTAATAGTGAGTGGTGGGATTACAAACTGGGGAAAACGGTCTATGCCGTTGAGGATGGTAGATATCCTATTCTGGATAAGGATGCGGTCAGCACATCCGGCACCAGCTCCCTGGAAAAAGGACGCTCACCGGAAAATCTTTTATCCACGACAATTGGAGATGAGATTGTGCTTGCCTCCGGAGGCAAGGCCCTTGCAATTGCTATTTCCGGCAAAGATAGGGCTGCCATTCTGCCCGGCGGAAAATGCGGGCAAGCATATTGGCTATCGAGGGGGCTGTTTATCAATAGCACTTTCTACAACAAGCAGCTTCCCGACTGGGTTAGAGAGTGGAATGAGTCAGGTCATGCTGATGCTTACAAAGCCAGGTCATGGACTCTGCTTCAGGATAGAGGTCTCTACGAGAGACTCGATATTGATAAAAGATCATATGAAGGTTTCTACAAACATCTCGGTGGAACCCTGCCAAAAAAATATGCCGCCGCGACAGATCTTGATTTTTATAATGGACTATTGCGCAGCCCGGTGGGTGATGAACTGGTGCTCTCCTTTGCTCGCCAGGCGATAAAGAGTCTCGCTCTTGGTAAACGGGGGGTGACCGACTATCTGTCGGTGAGCTTCTCCTCCACGGACTATGTCGGCCATCTCTGGGGTGTTGGAAGCCTGGAAGCGGAAGATAATCTTATGCGAGTCGATAGGAATCTTGCTTCGCTTCTCGATTATGTTGATCGTGAACTCGGTCTCAATAAAGTGCTTGTGGTGCTCTCCGCAGATCACGGTGTCTCCGAGATTGCTGAGTCTTTACTTGAGCGGGGAATACCTGCAGGAAGAATTCCCACCAGGGAGTTCAAAAAGTTCGTCAACCGGAGACTGAGCGATAAGTACAAAGTCAAAGGCAGCCTTCTCAAGTCTGTTACCTATCCTTATATATATCTTGATGTGGACGCCATCAAAGCAGAAGGTCTGTCGCTGGAGGAGGTGGAAGACGAGTGCGCCGGTGCCGCCATGGAATATCCTGGAATTCTCTATGCGGTGGGTCGCTCCCGAATTCTAAAGGGCGAGAATTTGAACAATAAACCATATAGCTCCAGAATCGTGAACAACTTTCATCCTCGACGCTCAGGCCATGTCCATGTGGTAACTGATCAATACTATATGTTCGGGAAGCATAAGACCACCGAGCCCGGTGAGCATGGATCTGTCTGGAGCTACGATACCTATGTCCCGGTAGCATTCCTCGGCGCTCGGGTAGAAAGTGGCAGATTCTCCAGGCTCATCGGTCCCCAGGACATAGCTCCCACCCTGGCCAATTATCTGGGAATAAAGCCGCCTTCCGGCTGCATAGGCTCGGTTCTCAGGGAAGTCGTCGGGGATAAAACAAAAGCCAAATAAGCTAACCGAAATTAATTTGGTCAATTAATCAAAAAAATTGAACTTTTTCTCTCTGGTTTCCGTTTACTGATTTACGGACAAGGGAGAAGGATTATGATTAAATTTCGAGCTATCACTGCTCTATTCGCGCTCAGCGCAGTTTTTGCTACATATGTAATTGTTCCAATGGAAGCGGAAGCCCGCGGTGGACGTGGCGGCGGTCGCTGTGCTCGAGGTGGTGGTCATGCTGCTAGAGCTGCTGGAGGCGCCGGAGCGAGATCCAGAACAGGTGGATTTGCCTCCCGGGGCAATTTCAGAGGTGGTCGATTCGGTGGACAGAATAGCCATAGCAACTACGCCACATCAGGCCAGGGTGGAGCCGCCGCTGCCAGGAACTCTGGCAACTTCAGCAACTTTAGAAATAGGTTCAACAGAAATGGAAATCCAGCAAGCGGATTCAATTCGCAGGGAGCGAATTCTTTTCGTAACCAGGGCCAATGGAAACGTAATGGAGACGGCTTCAGCCGTAATCTAGATCGCAGTGGCAGCAACAGAAGAGGCGGTGACTATTCCCGCCAGGGGTCTGCCACCGCTAGCCGAGATAGTGGATATGCCAAGAACTTTCAGTCCACAGCCCATACTGCCCGGGGAGGCGAGTACAATCGCAATAAGAGTGTATCCGCCAATAGAGCAAATGGCTATTCCAAGCAGGTTGACAGCTCCGGAAAGACAGCCCGGGGTGGTGAGTTCGATCGCTCTAAAAATGTAACCGCCAATAGAGAGAACGGATTTTCCAAGCAGGTTGATACTTCGGGCAAAACAGCCCGGGGTGGTGAATTCGACCGCTCTAAAAGTGTAACCGCAAGCAAAGAGAATGGTTTCTCCAAACAAGTAGATACTTCCGGTACCACCGCACGAGGTGGAGAGTATGACCGCAGCAAATCTGTCTCCTACAGCAAAGAGTCAGGTCTGACCAAAGAGATTACAACCACCGGAACGACAGCTAAGGGTGGAGAGTACACCAGAACCAAAGAGGTCACTGCCGGAGCCGGAAACGGCTACAGCAAGAATGTTGAGACATCCGGTACCACTGCCCGCGGTGGGGAGTACAACCGCAACAAAGAGGTAACAGCTGGAGCCGGAAATGGCTACAGCAAGAATGTTGAGACATCCGGTACCACTGCCCGCGGTGGGGAGTACAACCGCAACAAA
>MDTD01045421.1_pt1 | contig 13741 bp, 12 predicted proteins | sample 811221 | NCBI WGS metagenome assembly MDTD01 (sample SAMN05326646, study PRJNA326480) | marine metagenome | isolation source: seawater | place: Pacific Ocean: South West | collected 2011
ATGAAGGTCTCCTGATCCCATCCGAGAATTCCAGCGGAACTGCCGATGAGCTGCGCTTCACGAACTCGCTCGATGAGCTGTTGATAGGCTGGATGTGTGGTCTTTGCTGTCTGTGTCGCCGTAGTCATTTCAGGCCCTCCTCATGAATCGGTGCAAATCGTGAATTCAAGAGGAGGATCATAGCATCCGCTCAAATCTCGATGAATGGCAACAGGGGCCGGCCTGACGGCCGACCCCTGTGGTTCGAACTGTTATCTGGAGCGATTGCTCACTTCTTGGATGCAGGCATCCGTTCCTCGAGGACCTTGATCACCTCGACGGCGTTGGCGTCGCTGCGAACTCGAGCCAGATCAAGTGCGGACTGGCCGGACGTCGAGACCACATCGATCTCGGCACCGTTGTCCAGAAGCAGTCTGATCTTGTCGGCGGTTCCACCGTTGTGCTCGGCGGCACGCAGCAGTGCGGTCTTTCCGTTGCGATCCTTGGCATTGAGGTTGGCCTTGGCTTCGACAAGCGCCTTCATGCCTTCCAGCTTTCCGGTCTGGGCAGCGTGCATGATCGGCGTACCACCATCAACCGAATCGCGTGCCTCGATGTCGGCACCGGCTCGGATGAGAATCGGGATCGAATTCGAATCGCCCACCGCGGAGGACCAGATCAACGGCGTGTATCCCGTCGCGGCCCCCTTGGTTTCCAATTCGGCGCCGGCATCAACGAGCACCTGGACGCAATCCGCATTTCCGAATGCGGAGGACCAGGCAAGAGGACCGCCGATCACGAGATCGCGGGCATTCACATCGGCACCGTTCTCAAGCAGCATGACGAGGACCCTGGGGTTCTTGGAAGTACCACCATGCATGAGGGCGGTTCGCTTGACTCGGTCAGTCGCATCGACCTCCGCACCGGCATCGAGAAGGATCTGCAACGCTTCGGTATTGCCGTTCTTCGCGGCGATGCCCAGCAGGGTCACACCTGATGAATCCTTCTCATCGACGTTGGCGTTCGCTTCCGCCAATCGCGTCTTGAGTTCTGCATGACGACCCTGTCTGACGAGTGTGGACATGTCCGCAACTCGAGCAGGCTTGGCAGCGGTTTCGGCACTGCCCTTCTTGTCCTTGGAATTCTTGGTCGTGTTGCTCTGTCGTTTCTCACGAATTCGACGCTGGATCTCGGCTCGCTGTTCACGATTGAGATCGACCACAGTGAAGAACTGGTTACAGCGGTCATGCCCCTCGAAGTAGAAGGTCAGCTTCGCGTTCTCAGCGTTGTTCCACCATTTGTCCCAGTCGACCACCACCTCATGGCGGTTGGCAGCCTCGGCAGGGACGACCTTGAGCACATCCGGCGTGGAACGCGTGATCTTGAACGGCTTCTCGTCTATTGATTCGAGTACGATCACACCTTCGGGGTTCTTGTCTATGCCCAGCTTGTCAGGCGTCATCTTCACGAAGGAGATGGACTCCCCCACAACCGGAACACGCAACTGTGGATAGCCATCGATCGTGAATGTCACGGTCTTGTTCAGCTTGCGGGCAGTCGGACCGCCTCGCATCCGAACCTTGACCTCCGTCGTCTCACCAGGCCCCAGAACGGTGTTCCGCTGGAAATCAGCCGTCGTACAACCACACGAGGCCTTGGCGGATCGAATGGTCACGGGTTCTGCACTTGAATTCCTAAGTGTGACAACAGCTTCCTTGGTCTCGGTGGTCGAGAACTCCCCGAGCTCGATCATTTCAGGTTCTGCAATGATCACCTGCTCGGTCAACACGGCATCGGCACCGGGCGGTGGCCCAGTCGGTGTCAGCATCAAGGGTGGCGTGCCAGGAGCAGCCTTCGCTGGCTGGGCGTCGCCGGGCTGGGCCTGTGAAGGACTCAACTGCCCCTGAGCGACTACTGGAGTTGCCGTGAAACCACCAATCAAAAGAAGGGCGAATACCTTCATGCTCAATGTAAGACTGCGTTGCATGACACACTTTTCCTCTGTTTGTCCATGAGCCAGAATCGACACAGGACTTGGTTTGGGGAGTTTTCTCGGACGAAGCCCTGTCTTCATCGGGCCTGATTCAATGTACGTAAGCCAACTACCTCAACCGCATTTGAAACCCGAAGAACCGGAGGCCTCGTGCCTCACCACAATGCGTTCCTCGGAACTCAACAATGGTAGCCGAAAGCAACCTTGTCGGTTCGGATCAATTGGGCTATTGAGTCAACGATTCAAAAGAGACCGTTATTGGGGAAAAACACATATAAATTCGTGTTATCGGGTCTTCACAACACAAAAACACGCCACTCACCGTCCTGTAACAAGGGGAATAAGCAGCACGGGGAGCAACCTTCAGCCAGCCGAGCTATGCTCCGCCCTTCAAAGGGTCAATCAATGAGTACGAACGAAATACCTGAACACATTCAGAAGCCGCACATTCGAAGAGTCCACCCCATCCCGGGCCAGGACCCGAACGGACGCCCCATCGTCCAGCTCAGAGATCCCTTCATGCTGGCCAGAGATCGAATGCTGGGCGTACCGGTTCAGGCAATGCAGGCGATCCAGCAGTTCGATGGTGAACATACGCTGGAACAGATCGCCGAGTCGGTCAAGCGGAATGTGACCGATATCCAGACGCTTGCCAAGAACATGGATGAGGCCGGACTCCTCTGGGGGCCCCGAAGCGAAGCCCTGGAAGCTTCGCTCAAAGAGGAATTGGAACGTATGGGACATCTTCCCATGCGACACAGCAGGGTACTGGGTGAAACGGAAGAAGCCGCCCGTACGAAACTTCGCGAGTGGATGCATCAGATCGAGGATCCTGAAATCGAGGGCACCGTCCGAGGGCTCGTAGTACCACGACTTGATTTCAATGCCCTCTACCCCGTCTACGCGGGCGCCTACCACACCGTCCTCAACCAGAAGATCGATCATGTCCTGATTCTGGGATGCAATCAGTCCGGACTTGGAGAAGGTGTCATCCTCTCGCAACTGGGACTCCAATCCCCACTTGGCATCCTCCCGGCCGACACAGGCTTCATAGAAGCCATGACTGATCGTCTGGGCAAGGACTGTCTGCGAGATGAACTTGATCACATGACTGAGCATGGGCCTGAAATGCAGGCACCCTGGATACAGGAATGCCTCAGCGAAGCTGCGTCCGTGACCGTTGCACTCGTACCTGATCCAATCGCTCATTCCTCGGAAGATACCGGTGACTACGTGTCGAACAAGGCCTTTGCGCAGGCCGCAAGGGATGTCATGAGCAGCATCGGGGGACGAACCCTGGTATTGGCCGCGGTCGACCTGAGCTCTGTCGGACCACAGGTCGGAGAGCCTCGCCCAGTGGATGACCAGCGACGATTCGACGTGGAGCGACATGATCGAGAAATGCTTGGAACATTTGCCACAGGTGATGCAGATAGTTTCCTTGATGAAGTGAGACGAACACGGAACCCCACCCGGTGGTCCGGCATCGGCCCCATGTCCATGCTTCTTGAGATTCTTCCGGATGCAACGGTCGAACTGATCGACTATCGACAGATGATGCTGGATGACAAGGGGTCCGCGATGATCAGCGAAGCCTGCCTCTCGATCACATGATCGCCGTTGTCCAACGTGTCTCCAAAGCCGGCGTCACGGTTGCCGAAGCCGGACATGACGCTCGGATCGAACTAGGTCTGGTGGTTCTTCTCTGCATAGAACATGAGGATACGCCTGAAAAGGCCAGCTGGATGGCGGCCAAGATCGCCAAACTCCGTGTATTCGAGGATGACGACCAACGCTTCAATCTTTCGATCAAGGATGTAGCGGGGTCAGTGCTTCTTGTCAGCCAGTTCACGCTCGCAGGCGATTGCTCCAAGGGCAATAGACCGAGTTTCATTTCTGCCGCGTCTCCGGAAGCGGGACAGGATCTCATTGACAAGGTACAGCAGCTGCTTCATCAGGAACATGACATCCCTGTTGAATGCGGTGTGTTCGGCGCCTCGATGAAAGTCGATCTGGTCAATGAAGGCCCAGCCACGTTCATTCTGAGGAGATGAGTTGCCGGCCAAGATCGATGTTCAAAAGAAAAAAAGAGAGCCCGATGCTGCAAAGCAACAAACGAGCTCCTTGTGGGGGGGGCATTGGTTGGTCGAGGCGTCGTGCCTCTGAATACTACTTCGTGCATTCCCCGGCTCAGGTTCCTGACGAAATAAATAAAAATGCACGTTGTCATCTAAAAGATCATTGAAGCTTGGCCATGACCTGCTTCATATCATTCCAGACATGAGCGCGAATCTCTGGGGTGTACTGCCTCAACAAGTAGGCAGGGTGGAATGTGGGCATGACATCGATGGTCAGATCACCGTCGTTCCACTGACCCCATATACCTCTTAGACGGGAAATCGGTTCAGTCGTATCAAGAAGAAAATGGGCGGCAGGCCTTCCAAGTGCCACGATCACTCTGGGCCTGATGATCTGTAGTTGCTCCACGAGATAAGGCGAGTGAGCTGAGATTTCATCAGGCAATGGCGCTCGATTTCCGGGCGGTCGGGCCTTGAGGATATTGGCGATATACACCTGCTCGCGGGCAAAGCCCATCGCCGTAATGATGTCATCGAGCTTCTTGCCGGCAGCACCCACAAAGGGCCGACCCTCCCGGTCCTCATCGGCCCCTGGAGCCTCTCCAACGAACATCAGCTCTGCGTCACAGGGGCCCTCCCCGAATACCGGGCGGTTAGCATCGCCAAGAGACTCACTCAAGGGAAAAACACCACAAAAGCGGCTTTCAAGACTTTCTAGGAGTTGTTCGCGACTTTTGGATTTATCCATCGACTTTTCGGCTGGGGCCGATATCGTTCTGGATCGGTTGGGGATAAATGTGGACCCGAAGAGAAACTCCGTCTCAAGGGCCTGACGTGCGATCGTCCTCAGTTGTTCGGAACTACTTGTCATGGCTCAAGATCTAACGATTCAGCATGGGTCTGACAAAATGGGACCGGTCAAATTGTTCAAGCGTATTGTGAAATCTGGCGATTTCATACTTGAACCTTTGCCAGAACAGGCAACAATGCCCCCCATCTTCTTGGGAGGGAAGAGAAGGAGAAGCTCGAGTAATCGAGAATTCAGAAGGACTAACGGATGAGCTTCACTTCACGATCGACAACCAGTCTTCAAGCGTATCACACGCTTTTGTACCGCGTACCCCTCCACCCGGAGTTCTTCCGGATCGAGGCTCGCGAGAAGGCGTCCCACAGCAACTATGGATTCGAATCCTGGCTGTTTCAGGGGGGCCATGCATTTCGGTTCGAACTGGACGACCTCAGCATCACCGAGGTTGTCACACCGGATCCGAGCATCATCCCTGAGCGAGGTCTGGTCACCTCGCTTCCATGTGCCGGTGAAAAGGACCATGAGTCAGAAATTGCCGATCGAGTCACCTATGTGACCTCGATCCAGACGGAAACACTCTCGGATCATCTCTATCAGGGCACCTATCGGGAAATGCTCGAACACGGCCGCATGAGCGAAGGTCTGATGAAGGTCTGGGAAGAAGGTGGCCCGCCAAATCTTTCACTCATCGAGCATCAACGGTATTCGGATGAAGTCCATATTCAGGGCTACCATCTCCGAAGTGATTGCCTGATGGTCCTCAGGACCCAGTCGATCTTTCAGATCGGGTGTGACGGAGACACCGGCTCCGAAACGGACAACGCTGACACGGACTGAGATTTCCATTGATTCAAAAAAAGGTCCCCCATGAGATTCATGGGGGGCCTTTTTCATTTCCATTCAGTCGCATGCCGACGAGGAACTGCGGATCATCCGCGGTCGCTGGACTCAGGTGCCAGTGTTCCGGGAATCAAACCGGGATACCAGATCGTATCGTCCTCAAGTCCATCACAGGCCCGCCTCATGAGCAGGTAGATCCTTGTCCATGCAGCACAGAGATAGCTGAAAATCCAGCTCAGGACCAGGACGATAACAACCGATTCCCAGAACCCGATGAACCAACCGGTGGCCGAACCCCACCAGGATGAGGATCCTGCAGCGGGCTTCTGGATGCTCGAGAAGATTTCGATGGCACCACCTGCACCATCCATGGTTGAATTCCACGCCCAGAAACCCTGCAGACCTGCGGTGGTTGCAAGCGCGGCATTCGCAAGTGTCAGCACAAGAACAAGTCCGAGCCCCAACCCGATCAAACCCATGCCGATGTAGAGGATCAGGTGCAAGGGCCTCGTGACCATGTAGGAGAAAGCCCTTTGCATGGCATCTCCACCATCACAGTTTTCCACGGCGACCGCTGGAACCAGCATCCCCCCCGCCGTCGCATAGGCAAAGAGGAGAAGCACGATGCCAAGACCGATCAGAAGACTGAAGCCGTAGAACACCGACACCAGAAGATTGAGAACCGGGACATTCATCAGCAATCCGACGACGAGTAGGACACCAGACAAGCCGGCCGCCATCACAAGTGGAATCAGAACACTCGAATAGAAGTTGATGAACCTCGACATCGCGAAGTCGGCGGCCTCCAAGGGGCCACATCGCTGACCCCCCGCTGCCATCAGGGCCTCCATGCGACACATGGCGCCTCCGAAGATTGAGATCAGAAGCAGACACCACAAACCCATGAACAGCATGAACCAGCATTGGCCATGAACCCACAATCGTCTGGGTGTATGCCAGACGATACCGATACCCGCGTCGATTATGGTCACCGGCGAGAGTTGAAGCGTTCCCTCGGCGATGTTCGCCAGTTGAAGTCCAATCCAGTCGACCGTCGCTTCGAAGGGCCCTCGACCACGTGTGCCATTGACCGCATCGAAATCCCGGATGAATGACTCCATCCGCTTGCCTTCGATGGCTCCGGGAGTCGCATACATCTTCTGCATCTCCGAGAAGACTTCCTGAGGACTGGTAGGTTCATCAATCTCGAGATCGAGATCCGTCCACCTGTCCGCGGCACGCCTGACCGATCGCTGCTGTCCGACCGTGAGCTCACCATCCCATGGCGAGGCCATCAGACCCTCTGGAGGAACAGGAGTTCCGACCGCATCCCACAACTGACCGCCCAGGGCGATCAAGGCAATGACGAGCATGGAAAGGGCCAGCCTTCCCGGCTGAAGCGATGAGCCTATGGCCTTGAGGACCCGTCCGAACCGAAAGACCTTTCCGAATTCCATCTCGTCAACGGTAGTGCGATGGACATCGCGTTCCATGGGAATCTCCTGTGTTGATTACAGAAGCATCATCACAACTGAACGATCCCTAGGCAAGGGCGCAGGTCACGCCGGCCTCAGAGACCCCCTGAAGCCCGATCACGCCACCATGACCACCGTCCCCGATGACGAATGACGAATTTAAATTCAGATCTTGTCGCGAGTTCGAACATTGAACAGCGTACGACGCATGGTCCTCTTCAGATTGTCGACGAGCCCCATGCTCTGGATTCTCTTGAGATTTCCGTCCCGAAGTGATGGCATGAAATCAGATTCGACACCCATGAATTCATACAGCAGATCGAGATACGGCTTGCCGAGATAGATCATCGTCTCATAGGAGGAGATGTACCACGGGTAGTCCATCGACATGACTTGCAGCATGATGTCACGAGCTCGATCGGAATGCCGCTTGACCTCGTAGGAACCCCGTCGCATGAATCGACCTCTGCGGGAATATTCGGACAAGGTGATGTCTCTTGTCGTCAGAATGAAATGGAGATCATGCGTGTCCGAATAGTCCCGAACCCACTGGTTCACGTCGGCAAACGTGGCCTCCGGCCCCGATGGAAGCGATACGTGCCATACACGATTCCCCTTGTCATCCTCCCATTCCTCTGATCGCTCCGAATCGAACGGAACACCCAGAAGCACCTGCGCGCAGATTCTGGCGGTGAGCGTGCTCCCTGAGCTTTCGGGACCTATGACAAAGAAGAACTTAGGTTTCACCATGAATTCCTGCTGGGACAGAGAATGAATTCGCGAATCGTTACGTATCGGGGATCAAGTATACCAACGAAGGGTCACATTCAGAACTACCAATCACCTTTGCGGGCACGGATCAGCATCTCCTCGGGATCCCAAGGCATCGCCCCCTCCGGAAATCGAGGTTGAAGCAAACGAGCTATCGCAGTCGTATCCTTGGCTGTCCGGTCAAGAATGTATTCAACGGTCCCGAGGCTGGGCGGATCAAGCCGGGTCGTGGACTTCTTCATGATGGAAGCTCTCAGGCCCGAGCGCATGGAAGAAGGCAGAAGCGGACGGACAATTTTACGGTAGAGCAAGGATGAGGAGACCGATTTACTCAATCTCGTGTTGACCAATTTCCCCTTGCTGACATTGGCAGATGATCCGACATCGACTAGATCCGGCCGAGGGGAAAGCCCCAGAAACCTCTGCACAGACGCCGCCATCTGGGCCCTGTTGCGCATGTAGGACTCGAAATGAAGCACCATGATCCTGTCCTCGCCGAACACCTGAACCCAGGGTTCGACCTGCTGACGATAAAGGGTGTATTCGATCAGTTCAGGAGTGGTTCTGATCGCCTTATTGATATCCGGATCAATGTCCGAACCGCCGTCGAACATGTGTTGATGATGTGAACGAATTCTGGATACAGGCTCACGGACAATGTAGATCAGTCGAAGATCCTGACCAAGCAACTCCAGAGCTCGTTGTGGCGAACCCGAGTGCTCCGGAACCATGGTGTAGTAGGTGGATGCTTCGAACGTGATCTGCCCGGACCTGCATTGCCTGAAATTTCTCTGGTAGGCCGCTCGTCCCTCTGGCGTGAGCACGGCGTCATGATTGAGATCCCCCGGCTCCTTGCGATCCGGCGGGGAAATCGACGGGTGCGTCGCCAGATCCCCATGGAGCGTGGTCGTGCCGGATTTCATGGCACCAATGATGAGAAATGACGGCAAAGTCATGCAGGCATGCTTCCCAGTAGAGAGACGTGGATGGTCGAACACACGCTCACAGATCGCGATGCCTCCACGGAATTACATTCTATCTGCACAGTTTCAACGCCGGCTTGAATGATGGGACCCCGGATATGACAGAACGATCAACACATCAAGACGATCAAACAACCTCTGAAACCCCGGTTCTGGACATGAAAATGCCTTTTTCCTTGATCGGAAGCGGCAAGGCAGTACAGTCATGTGTTAGCTTCATTGACCCGAAAACCGATACTCAAGGTCGATTACCAACATGATTTTACGGACAATCTTCTGCATGATCGCCATCGCCGGAGGCACCATAGCCAACGCCGATGAGAAACCAGTCATGGATGTCCTGATTCTGGCTGGTCAGTCGAACATGGTTGGAGGCGCAACAGCTGCCAGCACACCAACCCATCTGATGGAGTACATCCAGGAAAACCCTGCCGTAATCCAAAGATCATGGATCAATGGAGAGGACTGGGACGATGACTGGGGCAATCTCAAGCCGAGAGGACAGTGGATAGGCCCCGAGATGATGCTCGGTCACACCCTTTCAGAAGCGCTTCCCGATCGCAATCTGGCATTCATGAAGATCGCCTACAACGGAACCAATCTTGGCTGCGCCTGGGATCCGGATGGCTGCGGCCTGAACCTTTTCCAGCAGATGTGCGAGCTGGTCGACCTCTGGACAGAGCAGCTTGAAGACATGGGCTGGGATGTCCGGTTCAGAGGTTTCATATGGGTGCAGGGCGAGGGCGACTGCTCGGTCGAATGGGCAGCCAAGCGTTACGAGGAAAACCTCAATCAGCTGATCGCCGGCGTTCGATTCGCCACCGGAAACGCCACGCTTGCCTGCGTCGCCGCGAAGATGAACCCGGTCGCCAAGGAATTCCTGTGGAAAGACGTCTATCACGCGGGCGTGGATGCCGTTGCAGCGGCAGATGAGAACGTGGCCGCGGTCAGTTGCAAGACGGTGGAACTAAAGGAAGATCTGGTCCACCTCTCGGCTGAGGGCATGCTGGCACTCGGCGCCGCGCTTGGCGACGCCTTTCTGGCACTGGATCCATACGACACCGGTATTCAGACACCATGCCGCTCGGATGTGAACAACAATGGACAGGTCGAGGTCATGGACCTTCTCCTTCTCCTTCAGGATCTCGGCCCCTGCCCATGAATCTTGTGATGATCGGGAAGCGATTCGCGATCTTCAGCACCCGCTGACGCTCATCGTGCTCAAGCAGGAGTAGGAAGCTGCTTGGCACGCACAGCATTCCCACCAGCAATATCGAAATGATCAGCCAGGCCCATGTCCAGACAGGGATGCTCATCATCAAGATGATGCCCGCCAGCATCGGCACGATGGCCGCCATGCCGGGCCTGACCAACACATGCCACCACCAGGTGGACATGGTGATTTCCGCCAGCTTCACGATTCTTCGTGGCATGAGGATCCCGAAGAATATCAACTGGCAGAACAAGGTTATTGCTGAAAAGGCAAGCGACGCATTCGGGAACTGGGAGATGTCCGTCACTGCGTAAAGCATGATCAACGCTGCGGACACTGACAATCCGAACTTCAAGAGGCCTGCACCGAACAGAACACCTACATACTTCTTAACCAACCCCATTCCATAGAGAAACTTCGAGGCTGCCGTTACGGACTCGAGAAGTATGCCGCCTATCAGCAGCATGGAGAGCATCCCCCAGACGAGATCCACAGCCTCCTGATAGGACATGATTGCCAGTAGTGATTCATCTTGTCTCAGTCGACTCCCCAGCCAGAGATCGATCATGGGCCTGAAGAAGATCACGATGATGCCCGTCGACAACAACATCACGCCGGAGGTGATTCTGGAAACCGTCAACATCGCCCTGATATTGGTCTGTCTTTGACCCCGCTCATGGATGTCCGCAGCAATTGCGACGGTCCCGACGAAGACCTGGGATCCGAACCTCCTCGCATAGCCCCTGAGCTGAGTCACGATGGCGTAGATTCCGTTGTAGATGGTCCCGAAGACGATGTTGAGCAGATAGTTGTCGAGAACGAAGAAATTGAAATTCGTGAAGGGCTGGACCGCCGTCATACCACCGAGCTTGAGCAGTTTCGACATGACCGATCGATCGAGAAGTGACCAGTCGAGACGAGCTTCCCTCATGACTCGACGAGCGATCAGGACTCTTGCCGTGGCATGGAGGATCTTGAGAACCATTCGAATGAGCACGAAGGCGGCGAAGATGTTCCAGCCAACGGGCAGCATGGCCAGACCGAATGAAATGAGGTCCAGCCATCGTCGAATGGTGAGGTCGGCGTTGTAGAGAACCGGACGCTGGCAGACTAGAAAGAGGGACAGCCATGGTGACGTGATCACGATCAGCGAGATGATCACGGCCTCGGTGGCGATGGCCAATCTCAGATCGAATAGCTGGTCAGGCTCGAAGTTGAGTATAGCCGCCGGGAAGAGAACGACAAACAACGCAATGCCCAACAGACAGACGGCAAGGATCAACAGCAGACCCACACCATTGGTGAAGATCTGGGAGACAGAACCGGGTGCCTTGGAATCCCGTACCTCCGAGACGGATTTCACCAGAGTCGATGTGACGGCGGATCTGAACGGAGCCACCATCGCATTGGTCAGCTGCTGTACCAGCATGAAAAGACCGAACAACCTGAAACCGAAGGTCTGGATAAGCAGTGGTATCAGCAGGAAACCGACGACCATCAGCAGAACCGTCTTCATCCAGTTGGAACAGATGAAGAGGATCAGGCTGTTGCCCGTTCTGCGACGAGGAGTCGAATCGCTCAAGAGGGAATCCCCGGGTGAACCGTTATGTCAGATTGACGAGTCGGAGCCCTGTTCCACATCAAAGATCGCAAGGATCATGATCATCGCAACAGTCTGCTGCGAACCAGACATGTGCCTGACGTCTTCCAGTGTAGATAAATCGACCATCTGGCGTCATCAGCCATCATCCTGCAAGTCGCGGCAGCGGTTGGATAAAGGATGATTGCTCTAGAATCATGACAATGGCCATCACCATCGTCATCACGCTTGCAATCGCCATTTTCCTGTTGGCCATCCTGTACTCGTCGGTCGGACACGCGGGTGCGTCCGGATATCTGGCCGCCATGGCGCTCGTGACCCAGATGCCTCAGTCGGAGATGAAGGCTGTCGCCCTGACTCTGAACATCTTCGTGGGCGCCATTGGAAGCTGGCGGTTCATCCGGGCCGGACACTTCGATTGGGGTACGTTCTGGCCATTCGCGATCCCTGCCATTCCGATGGCTTTTCTCGGAGGGCTCTGGCAACTTCCTCCGAACATCTTCAAGCCGTTGATAGGACTCGTGCTGGCCTTCTCCGCAGTCGTCCTCATCATCAGAACCTGCCGCACCACGCCAACCACCGACAAAGCGATGACTGAGCCGCAGACACTGCCACCACTACCGGTGGCCATCATTTCGGGTGGACTTCTGGGATTGCTGGCGGGACTGACAGGAACGGGTGGCGGGATCTTCCTGTCCCCCCTGCTCCTGCTCATGCATTGGGCCGGCTCCAGGAGAACAGCCGCCACGTCCATCGTTTTCGTGCTTGTGAACTCATTAGCCGGGCTGGGAGGCGTCTTTTCCGACATGCCGAGTCTGCCGTCGGAATTGCCCTTCTATGTCCTTGCCGCGATATCCGGTGGACTGCTGGGCTCATGGCTGGGCGCTCGCAAGCTGCCCGGCAACGGAATCAGGGTGCTTCTGGCCGCGGTTCTGCTGGTTGCGGCATTCAAGATGATGCTCGCTGTCGATGACGACCCCGGACAGCGGGAGGCAAGGGCAGTCAGCTTGATTCAATCTGGCATTTCATAGCCGAAATGATCCAGCTCCCAACTGAACATGCTTCGAACCAGAGCCTCCGTCTCCGAATCGTAGTACTCCCGGATCGACCGGGCATCCTTGCGAACACCGGTCTTGAATCTGGGCAGGTCCTCCGGATCGAAATCGATCGAAAGATGACGGCAGACCTCCTGTATTCCCCCATTGAGATCCTCGAACCTGATGTAGTAATCGAGACATTCCTTCTGGTCGATGAGATATGTCCCCTGATCATTGACCCTTCCGCCGAAACGAATCCATGACCTGAACTTCTCGATGTCGTCGCTGCCGGATACGCGATCGAATGGATTGCCGATTCCAGTCAGCCTCGTGATCAACCAGCGGCCTCTTCGGGAAAGCGAATAGCCATTCTGCTTCTTCTTCTCCAACCAGTAGAAGAGCGAGACCATCTTGTCGAAAGGATTTCGAATGACCGTGAACTTGTAGTAGTCGTCCCAGATTTCCCGGCCGATCTGATCCCTGATCTCCTTGGCTGACATGTGATTCCGCCAGGTGGACGATTTCGCATTGAGACCTCGATAGCCGATGATGCCACTGTCAGAAACATGCTGCTCCCGATAGTGCTTCTCTTCCCAAGTGCCCTCGGGCACGCAGTACCTCTCGAAGAACGATTCCACGGAAGTACCCGCCGTCTTCTTGCCCTTCGTGACAATGAACTTCTTGCGATGGCTAACGAGCATGGTCTTCCCCGATGCTTTGCTTGGCTACGATCCGCAGGATGCCATGATCCCTTGAAAAGGCAAAGGGCCAGAGGAGATCCTCTCGCCCTTTGTCATTGAAAACTCCCCCGGCTGGACTCGAACCAGCGACCTAGCGGTTAACAGCCGCTCGCTCTACCAATTGAGCTACAGGGGATTTGAGGGCCTTTTTCGGACCCGGAAGCAGTAGGATACCCATCCTGAGCTGGTGCGGCAATGTCTGGCCGCCGAGGACTTGATTTCCA
>MDTD01075400.1_pt1 | contig 13741 bp, 17 predicted proteins | sample 811221 | NCBI WGS metagenome assembly MDTD01 (sample SAMN05326646, study PRJNA326480) | marine metagenome | isolation source: seawater | place: Pacific Ocean: South West | collected 2011
GGCTGAAGCTAATTGAGCTTTCTTTTCCTCTCTAATTTTAGCTTTTTTCTCTCTCTCAATTCTTCTTTTTGCTTTTTCTAGGCTTTTTTGAAAAGCCTCTTGAGTGCATAGCGCCAAAATCACTGGATCTCTTGGTTTTAAGTTAGAAAAGTTCCAGTAGCTTCTTTTTCTTATTAAAGAAACAGTTCCTTTTGTACTACCTACTAATTTTGAAATTTGACCATCTGTGAGCTCCGAAGCATTTTTGCATAACCACAAAATTGCATCGGGTCTATCTTGCCTCTTTGATAAAGGTGTATATTTAGGTTTTTTTCTCTCCTTGATTTCAACTTTATCAATTTTTTTTATCAGGCTTAATTTTTTTTCTGGATCCTTTGAACAGATTTCTATCTCCTCTCTTGAAAGCTGACCAGCTAAAATTGGATTATAAGCTTTTATCCCTTTAGCTACATCTCCATCAGCAATTCCTTTAATTTCTAATTCATGTAAGTTGCAAAATTCTGCAATTTGCTTAAAAGTTAATGTTGTATTTTCCACAAGCCATACAGCAGTGGCTTTTGGCATAAAAGGTATATCGCTCATAAATTATTTTTTTGACCGAAGATTACTAAATTTTTTATTGTACTTGCTTACTCTTCCCTTATCTAAAATTTTTTGAGAGCCCCCTGTCCAGGCATGGTGAGACTTCGGATCAATATCTAATTTTAAAACATCGTTTTCCTTTCCCCAAGTAGATTTTGTTTCAAACTCTGTTCCATCAGTCATAACAACTTTAATTTTATGATAATTAGGGTGTATATTTTTTTTCATGATCGGTGTTTTATATTAATAATGGTTACTACTCAATATCTTTTTTAAATATTAATTGGCTCAAATCATCATGTATAAGGGAGTTAGTTGCAAGAACATTCTTTTTTAGTGGAGAATTATTTTCTGCATCAAAAAAATCTACAAATCCACCTGCTTCTTTTAAAATTATAATACCTGCAGCTATATCCCAGTAATTTAGTTCTCTTTGCCAATAGCCATCAAATCTACCACATGCAACTCCAGCCATATCTAAAGCCGCACTTCCAAACTTTCTTACATTAGAAACACTTTTTGAAACATTTATATATTCATCAAAAATTTTATCTTTAATTTTGCTTGCTTGTTTTGGTCCTCCAGTAACTAATAACGCGTCCTTAATTTTTTTTTTTTTCGATACTCTAATTCTTGTGTTATTTAGATAAGCACCATTCCCTTTTTCCGCAAAATATAATTCATTAGAAATAGGATTAAATATAACTCCACATTTTATTTCACTATTTTCCTCATAACCAATAGAGATCGCAAATTGTGGTACACCATTTAAAAAATTCATTGTTCCGTCTATTGGATCAATAATCCATCTATTTTGCTTATTTGATTTATTAATTGATCCTGACTCCTCTGTAATAATTCCATAATCTTGATGAGCTTTTTGCAATTCTTCAATAATAATTTTTTCAGTTCGTTTATCAGCAGAGGAAACAAAATCTCCAGGGGCTTTTGATGAAACTTGTAAATTTTCTAATTCACCAAAATCTCTGATCAGCGGCTTAGAGGCTTTCATACAAGCTTTAATTATTAAGTTAATTTTTGGAGAGTTTAACCTCATTAGTTGACTCTTTTTACATATTCTAAAGTTCTTGTATCAATTACTATCGTTTCACCACTCTCAATAAAAGGCGGAACATTTATTTTAATTCCACAATCTAATATAGCCGGTTTATAAGATGAGGAAGCTGTTTGATTTTTTATCGCAACATCTGTGCTTTCAATCTTACACTCAATATTATTTGGTAACTCTATTGAAATTGGTTTATCCTCCATAAAAGATATTGTTACTTCTAAATTTTCTTTCAGTAACTTAAATTGTTCACCTGTGATTGATTTAGAAACTTCTACTTGCTCGAAAGTTTCTTTATCCATAAAATAACAATTTTCCCCGTCGATATATAAAAAATTTAACTTTTTCTCGTCTACTTCAGCTTTTTCAACAGTTTCACTAGATCTAAATCTCTCATTTAACTTAGTTCCCTTTAACACACTTTTTAATTCTACCTGATTAAAAGCACCACCTTTTCCCGGCTTTACATGTTGGGATTTTAAAACATTCCAATAATCGTTTTTGTGTTCAATTATCATTCCAGGTTTAATTTCGTTAGCAGTAATTTTCATTTAAATTTTCTTATTGCAAATTTAGGTTTTAATTTTGGGTTATCCCAAATAAAACTTGATAAAGCAATGTATTTTGCTCCGCTTTTAATTAATTTTCTATAATTTTTATTAGTAATTCCGCCTATTGCCACAATAGGCTTTTTTGTTTTATTTTTTGCCCATTTTATAATTTCTAAATTAGCTTTAATTGCACGAGGCTTTAGCTTTGATTTATAAAAAGATCCAAATGCTAGATAGTTTGGATTATATTTTAAAGCTTTTAATGCCAAATTTTTTGAATTATGACAAGTTATCCCAAAAATTTTTTTTTCTAACCTTTTTCTGGCAACACTAAAAGACCCGTCAAGTTGTCCTAAATGGCATCCGTTAGCTTTAGCTTTTAGAGCTAGTAGATAATCATCATTTAATAAAAATTTTACTTTGTGTCTTTCGGTTATTTTTTTAACTTTTATTGCAATATTTAAAATTTTTTGTTTATCAAAATTTTTAAGCCTTAACTGAAAAAAAGCTACGTTCTTAAAGGATAAAACCTCATCTAATTCACGATAGAAATTATTTCGAATTTTTTTTGGAGAGATTAAATATATTATTTTTCTCAATTAGATTAAGCTGCCGAATCTTTTTCTAAGTTTTCAGACCATCTTCCTACAGAAGACAGCCCATTCATTTTTGCTCTATGATTGAAAGCGCTTTGAATACTCTTTTGGTTTTTTTGATTTTTACCAAATTCTTTTAGAGCACTAGCTTGAAGACCTCTTCCGTATGAAAATGTAATCAAAAAATCAGTGTTATTAATCTTATTGATTTCATTTAAGTTTTTACTAGCCTCAATTTCTGATTGACCACCAGACAAAAAAGCTATTCCGGGAACGGATGGAGGAACATTTTTTTTTAAACAATCTAAAGTTTTCTTAGCAATTTCTTCAGTACTAGTATCTTTTTTGCAATCTATACCAGGAACAATCATGTTTGGTTTTAAAACAGTGCCTTTTAAATCTACTTTATGTATTGTTAATTCATTATAACATTCGTTTAAAACATTTGTTGTAACCTCATAGCATTGATCAATACTATGACTGCCATCCATTAAAACCTCTGGCTCAATGATCGGCACCATCTTTGCTTCTTGAACAAGTGCGGCATATCTTGCTAAGGCATGAGCATTAGATTTAATTGATTGTTTTGAAGGATAGTCATTATTAATTTTATAAACTGCTCGCCATTTGGTAAACCTTGCTCCTAAACTGTAATAATCTTTTAAACGTTCTCTTAAACCATCCAAACCCTCAGTCACAGTCTCGTTAATTGAACCAGCCATGGGCTTAGCTCCTTTATCAACTTTTATTCCAGGAATAGCCCCATTTTGCTTAATTAAATCTGGTACTGAAGGACCGAAAGTTGTTTTTTGTCTTATCGTTTCGTCAAACAAAATTACACCGCCAATGTAATCTTTCATTGCACTTGAGCTAAAAAGTATTTCTCTAAATTTAAGTCTATTTTCCTCGAGATTTTCAACATTAATACTTTGAAATCTTTTAGCAATTGTACCAGTGCTTTCATCAGCTGCTAAGATTCCTTTTCCTTTTGCGCAAATTTTTTTTGCTATCGAATTTAACTCCATAAAGAATATTTATTTTAAAACACTTAGTCCAGGCAAGTCTTTTCCTTCAATGTATTCTAGAAATGCTCCACCTGCTGTTGATAAGTGAGTGAAATTAAGTTTTTTATCACTTTTATTAATTGCAGAAATCGTATCTCCTCCTCCTAAAACTGATATCAAATTTTTATTTTCTGTATCATCTGAAATTTTCTTTGCTATAGATAATGTCCCATCTAAGAAATTTTCATTTTCAAAGAAACCCGCAGGCCCGTTCCACATGACCGTATTAGAACTGTAAATAATATTACAAATTTTCTCAATAGTTTTTGGCCCAATATCTAATATCATTTCTTCACTTTTAATATTTTTTAAATCTTTAATCTTGGCTGGGCTTGTAAATTCCTTCCCTACTTTGCAATCGACAGGAATTTCAATCTCACAATTGCTATTTTTTGCATTTATAATTATTTTTTCGACTGAGACTAGCATATTTTGTTCAACTAAAGATCTCCCTATATTAAGCCCCTTGAAAGCAAAAAAATTGTTAGCCATTGCACCCACTATAATTAAGTTATCAACTTTTTTAATTAAACTGTTAATCACATTAATTTTAGTCGATATTTTTGAACCACCTATAATACAAGTAACAGGTTTTTTTTGGTTTTCGATTACAAGATTAATAGACTCAATTTCTTTTTTGAGCATAGGTCCTGCAAATGCACTTTTTGCAAATTCTGTAATTTTGTGAATCGATGCCTGTTTACGGTGAGAACAAGAAAATGCGTCATTTATATAAATGTCGCAAATTGATGCAAGTTTTTTTGAGAATAGCTCATCATTTTCTTCTTCCTCTTTAAAGAATCTGATGTTTTCAAATAAAATTACTTCACCAGCTTTTTGATAAGAAAGTTTGCTTTGTAAATCATGGTCTAAATCACCCGTAAAAAAATAAACATTTGTTTTTAATTTATTTTTTAAATATTTATAGATTGGAGCGAGAGATAGTTCAGGCACTTTTTGACCATTTGGTCTTCCTAAATGACTTAGAATTATTATTTTGGCTTTTTTTTGAATTAAGCTTTCTATTAAGGGCAAGCACAATGATATTCTAGTATAATCTTGAATACTTTTTTGTTTCATCGGCACATTCAAATCTAATCTTAAAAGGACGTTTTTATTTTTTACATCTGAATTATCAGGAAAAAAATTTATATTTTTCATCGATTTAATAATCTCTTAAATGTTTTTGAATAATATTTAAGATCTTATCTTCAGTTAAATTAAAGTGTTCATAAATTTTTTTATATGGAGCACTCTCACCAAATGTATCTATTCCAAAACTGTAACCATTATGACCTTTATATTTGTGCCAAGATGAAACACTGCCAGCCTCTAATGTAAAAACTGTCGAACCTTCATTGAAGATTTCCCTTTTATAATCATCTGATTGATTTTCAAATAATTCCATACAAGGCATTGATACTACTTTTGACTCTATTCGATTTTCTTTCAATTTTTTTTGTACATCTAATGCTAATTCTAATTCTGATCCAGAGGCTACTAAAACCAAATTGTTTTCGTGAGATGTTACGTTTACTGTATAAGCACCTTTTTCACATTTGTTTTCTTTAGGGCTTTCTTGGTTTATATAAGGTAACTTTTGTCTAGATAATACAATTGCACTTGGTTTGTTCTTACTTTTAATCGCAATTTCCCAGCATTCCAAAGTTTCATTAATATCTGCAGGTCTAAAAACATTAAGATTTGGAATAGCTCTTAAACCGGCCAATTGTTCTACAGGTTGATGTGTAGGCCCGTCTTCTCCTAACCCAATAGAGTCATGAGAAAAAATATAAATAACCCTTAGCCCCATCAAAGCAGATAATCTTATTGCAGGTTTACAATAATCAGAAAATATTAAAAACGTTCCTCCATAAGGTATCAGCCCTCCGTATAAAGCTAAACCATTCATAATCGCAGCCATACCATGTTCTCTAACGCCGTAATGAATATAATTTCCATTAAAGTTTTTAGCACTTATCACATTTGAACGGGGGGTTTTGGTATTATTTGAACCACTTAAGTCAGCAGATCCTCCGATCAATTGCGGTAAAATACTAGTAATACTTTCAATAGATAAAGAGGAACACTGTCTTGTAGCCATACTAGGTTTACTTTCAAAATATTTTGATTTTTGATCTTTTATTAATTCATGTAAATTTTTAATATCAGAACTGATATAAATATTTTCTAATTCTTCTTTTAATTTAGAATTTTTTTTATTTAGATTTTCTCTCCATTTTTCTTCTAATTTCTCACCCTTTTCACCAATTTTTTTCCATTCATCCAATATACTGTTAGGTATTTCAAAAGGTTGATAAGACCATTTTAATTTTTTTCTTACTAGATTTATTTCATTATCTCCAAGAGGAGAGCCATGTGAGGACGCCTTTCCAGATTTATTTGGCGAACCATATCCAATAATTGTTTTGCATGAAATTAATGTAGGTTTATTAGATTTATTAGCTTTTGAAATAATTTTGGAAATTTGTTTCTCATTATGACCATTTACTTCTAGATAATTCCACCCATATCCCTCAAATCTTTTTTTATAATTGTCAGAAACACTTAATGATGTTGACCCATCAATCGAAATTTTATTATTATCGAAAAAAACTATCAAGTTTTTTAGCTTAAGGTGTCCTGCTAAACTCATTGCCTCATGACTAATTCCCTCCATCAAATCTCCATCACTGGCAATAACATAAGTTTTGTTGTTAATAATACTAGAACCAAATTTTTTTTTAAAAATCTCTTCGGCAATCGCCATACCCACCGCGTTACCTAAACCTTGACCTAAAGGACCAGTGGTAGTTTCGATCCCACTTCCTTTTTCATACTCTGGATGCCCAGCACATATTGAGTTTAGCTGTCTAAAATTTTTTATGTCTTCAATTGTAATCGACTTATATCCTGTCAGATATAGTAATGAGTAAAGAAGCATTGAACCGTGACCTGCTGATAAAATAAATCTATCTCGATTTATCCAATTAGGATTTTTTGGATTAAACCTCAGGTGGTATTTAAAAAGTACAGTTGCAACATCCGCCATTCCCATTGGCATACCTGGATGACCAGAATTCGCTTTTTGCACAGCATCAATTGATAAAAATCTTACTGCATTTGATAATTGATTAAAATTTACACTCACCTTGAAATACCTATATAGACTTAAACTAAGTATATCAATATTATGATATAATTATTTATGAGCTTAGATAAGAAAGAAAAAAACTTAAACCATTTGATTAATAAACTTGACTCTTTAAGTTTAACTTATTCACAACCTGATTATGAAATAGAAAAAATTAGGTCTGAGAAAAATGAAATTTTATTGCAGAAAAAAGAATTAGAAAAAAAAAATCAAGAATTACTTAGGGAGCATAAATATTTAAAGGAAAAAATTAAAAATTTTGAATTTGATGTAAAAAAAAGGGTTAAATTAGAGGAAACTTTTAATCAAGAAATTGAGGAGCTCAGTCAAGAAACTGAAAATTTGGTTTCAGAAATTGAAAAATGGCAAACGTAAACGTAAAATTTAATAATAAAGATTATCTTCTTTCATGTGATGACGGTCAAGAAGAGTCATTGAAGAAATTAACTAAATTTTTAGATAAGAAATATTTAGAATTAAAAGATAAACTGGGTAATATCGGTGAAAATAAGCTTTTGTTAATTACAACTATTCAATTAATCGATGAGTATTTTGACTTAAGACAAAAAGTAACAGAACAAAAATCCAAATTAGATGAAATTTCGAGCAAGTTCAAAGAGATAAGATCATTGGCTATACAGTATAAAAAAGATAAAGATGAAGAAATTGAAAAATTGAATAGACAATTAGAAAAATTTAGAAATACTATTGAAAAAAATCAAAATCATTATGAGTTAATGCTCGATAAAACCACACAATCACTAGAAAAAATCATCTCCAATACAGAATCCTCGTCCAAAATACAATAGATGGATAAAAAAGGACTGATCAGAAAAAAATACCTGCTAAGAAGAAAAAAGTATTACTTTCAAATTAACGAAAAGTTCTTTTTTCCATTATTAAAGATTATTAAAGAAAAAGTAAAAAACAAAAAAAAAAATATTGCCTTATATTATCCGAGTTTTTATGAGCTGGACGTCCTTAAGGTAGTAGATATTGAATTTTTTAAAAAATTCAATTTTTTATTGCCAATTATCTCTAAAACAAACTCAATGGACTTCTATAAATGGAAAAAAGGTGAAGTTTTAGTTTTGAATAAATTAGGAATACCTGAGCCATTGAAGTCAAAAAAGATTATTCCAACAATAATATTAGTTCCACTTTTAGCTTTTGATAAAGACAAAAATAGAATTGGTTATGGAAAGGGATTTTATGACAAATATCTTGGTAGATTTTTAAATGCGAGTAAAAGGATAATTACAGTCGGTGTTGCATTTTCTTTTCAAAAATATCATAAACTGCCAGTAAACAATTACGACCATAAATTAGATTTTATAATTACTGAAAAAGGAGTAATAAAATGAAAATTTTAATTTTAGGAGATGTAATGGGTCCATCAGGCAGAAAAGCTTTAAAAGTAAATCTTCCAAGAATAATTAAAGAAAATAAAATTAATTTCTCAATAGCAAATGGAGAAAATGCTGCAAATGATGGTAAAGGGATTACCCAAGAAATTGCCGAGGAGTTTTTTTCATTAGGCATAGATGTGATTACTTCTGGAAATCACATTTGGGATAAGGAAGAAACATTAAGTTATATAGAGAGGGAAAATAGATTATTAAGACCGGCTAACTTAGCTGATGGATCTCCAGGGAGAGGTTTTGGAATTTATTTTACAAATGATAAAAAATACAAAGTCGGAGTAATCAACTTAATGGGAAATGTATTTATGAGAAAAACAGAAGATGTTTTTAAAAAAGCAAAAGAAATTAGTGAAAAAATTAAAATTAAAAAGAATGTTGATTTTTCTGTAGTTGATTTTCATGGAGAAATAACCAGTGAAAAAATGGCTATTGCTCATTTTTTTGATGGCGCATCTACTTGTGTTGTAGGGACACATACTCATGTTCCTACCGCTGACACAAGAATTTTAGAAAAAGGGACTGCTTATCAAACTGATATTGGAATGTGTGGTGATTACAATTCAGTTATTGGGATGAATAAAGAAAACTCATTAAAAAAATTTTTTAAAGACAAAGAAGCAATAAAACATTATCCATCAGATGGAGAGGGAACATTGTCTGGAATAATTGTCGAAGCAGACAAGGCATCTGGGCTAGCGATTAAAATTTCTAGATTAATTACTGGAGGTGTTTTAAAAGAATAATCATGGCAGGGCATTCTCATTGGGCTGGAATAAAACATAAAAAAGGAAGAGCAGATAAAGAAAGGTCTAAAATATTCTCAAAACTTTCTAGAGAAATAACTGTTGCTGCAAAGCTAGGAGATAAGGATCCTGACATGAATTCAAGATTAAGAACAGCTATTCAGGCAGCCAAACAAGCAAATATGCCAAAAGATAATATCTCAAGAGCTATACACAAGTCCGAAAATACAAATGAAAAAAATTTTGAAAATTTAAGGTATGAGGGTTTTGGACCTTTCAATACCGCCCTAGTAATTGAAACATTAACCGATAATAAAAATAGATCTGCATCGAGTATAAGAACTGTTTTACAGAAAAACGGGGGTAGATTAGGTGAAACTGGTTCTACGACACATATGTTTAATAATTGTGGAATTATCCATATTGAGAAAAATAAGATTAGTGAAGATGAGGCTTTCGAAATTGCAGTAAACTCTGGAGCAAAAGATTGTTTAAAAATAAATGATTATTATGAGGTAATAACAGAAAAAGAAGATTTTTATAAAATAAAAACTTTACTTGAAAAAAAAATAGATAATTTTTCTTATTCTGCCATTGAGTGGAGAGCATATAACTATTTAAAATTAGATAAAGATCAAAGTAAAAAAATGATTGTAACGCTCAGCGCTTTGGAAGAACTTGATGATATTCAAAATATATTTACTAATGCAAATTTAATAGATTGATATTATGAAAATAATTGGCATAGACCCAGGATTAAGTGGAGCAATAGCTATTTTAGAAAACAAAAAAGTATTAAAAATTTTCGATATGCCAGTAATGTCGGAAGGAAAGAAAAACAAAAGACAATTAAATAGCGCTCAATTAGTGAATATTGTAAGAGAAAATATTAATAATAATGAGGAAATAGCAGTTGTTGTTGAGCAGGTTAATGCAATGCCTGGTCAAGGAGTAACAAGTATGTTTAACTTTGGTCAAACATTTGGTGCCATTAAAGGCGTTTGTGCAGCTTTAAATTTACCAATATATTTTGTTAGACCTTCAAAATGGAAAAAACAATTTGAATTAATTAATTCATCAAAAGATGCAAGTAGAACAAAAGTTATTGAAATGTATCCTTATTTATCTGATCAATTATCAAAAAAAAAAGACGTTAATAAGTCTGATGCTATTTTAATTGCAAGATTCTATAACGATACAAGACTATTAGATAAAAAATAGTAATAAATTTTATAAAAAAAGGCCAAATTCATGACACATTCTAAAAGTAATCAATTTCAATGGAACAAGATATTGCAGCTCAAATTGTAGGTCTAGGTGGAGCCTCAGATTTTACTCTTTGGAGTCTTTTTATGAGAGCTGACTTTGTTGTAAAATTTGTAATTATATTACTTATAGCTAGCTCAATATTCTCTTGGGCTTTGATTTTTGATAAATTTAAACTATTTAAATCAATTAATAAATCTACTCAAGATTTTGAAAAAAAATTTTGGAAAGCAAAATCTGCAGAGAGTTTTAATAATAATCTTCCGGTAAATACTAACGATCCTGCAACTTTAATCTTTAAAGCAGCTATGGCAGAATTATTAAAAACTAAAAGACAATCCACAGCTGTTCAAACTGCTAGAGTAGAGAGAATTCTTGAAATAGCAACAGATAATGAATTAAAAAAAGTTGAAAAAAATTTTACATTCCTTGCTACGATAGGATCTACCGCGCCATTTATTGGCTTATTTGGAACTGTTTGGGGTATCATGAATTCTTTTCAATCGATAGCAATTTCTAGAAATACAAGTCTTGCTATAGTTGCACCTGGTATAGCTGAAGCTTTATTTGCTACCGCATTAGGACTTCTTGCAGCAATACCAGCTGTAGTGGCTTACAACAAATTTAATAGTGACTCTAAACGATATTTCTCAAAAATAGATAATTTTTCAAAAAGATTTTTATCAATAATTTAATTAATAATGGCTTTTAAATTTAACCGCTCAAGAAATGAACCAATGAGTGAGATAAATGTAACTCCATTTGTTGACGTTATGCTTGTTCTTTTGATAATTTTTATGGTTACCGCACCACTTTTAACAGTTGGAGTTCAAGTAGACCTACCTGAGTCTGCAGCCGACTCTTTACCAGACGATCAGGAACCTTTGACTATTAGCATTAATTCAAAAGGTGAAATTTATATTCAGGAACATCAAGTAACTTATCAAAAGATGGTGCCTAAGCTGTTAGCAATAGCAAAAAATAGAACTGATACTAGGATTTATGTTCGCGGGGATAAAAATATTAATTATGGAAGAGTATTAGAGGTCATGGGCACTTTATCTGGTGCTGGATTTTCTAAAGTTGCTTTAATCTCTGAACCTTATAAAAACTAGGATGAAATATGATAAAAAGTTTATTTTACTCAATAACATTTCATTCGATAATGATTTTACTAACTGTATTAAGCTTACCATTTATGCTTAGAGACCCAATAGATCTACCTCCAATAGTATCAGTAGAATTAATTCAAATATCAGATAAAACTAATATTCCTTACGCCCCAAAAGCGAGAAAAATAATTGAGGAAACTAAAAAAAAAGAGGAGACAAGAGTGGTTTCAGAGCAAGCTCCACCAGCAGCTAAGGCAAAGGAGAAACCAGATAGAATTCCACTTCCAAAAGAAAAAAAAGAGGAAAAAAAACTTGTTAAAAAAAAGCAAAATCCAGAAGAAATTAAACCTGAGATTAGACAGTCTTCAGAATTCGAAAAAAAAGAGATTATTGATACAAATCAAATAGCTGCTTTAATAGATAAAGCTAAAGAAATTCAGGCAGTTGAGCAAAAAAAAAGAGATGAAATTACTCAAAGCAGCAAAAAAAATTCTTTCGCAACTGGCCTTACTTTATCCGAGGAAGATGCTTTGAGAGCTCAAATATTTGGATGCTGGAGCATTCCTTTGGGACTTCCTTATGATGAAAATTTACTTGTGAGAATAAAGCTTCAATTAAAAAAAGATGGAACTATAATGAAATCAGAAATTATAGATCATGAAAGAATGAACAGGCCAGGTCAGAAGTTTTATAAAGTTTTAGCAGAAAGCGCACTTAGAGCAGTGAGATTGTGTCAACCATTAAAAGTTCCCCCAACTGGTTACGATAAATGGAAAGATTTACAATTAAATTTTAATCCTGCGGAAATGTTGAAAGGATGAATGAGAACTTTTTTCTATATTATATTATTTAATCTCATTTTAATTAGCAGGTCTCACTCTTTAATCGAAATTGATATCACAAGAGGTAACTTAGATCCTTTGCCTATTGCAGTATCACCATTACATGTTGATATAAAATCCGAAGAACACAAAGATATAAAAATAAAAGAATTAGGTGAAAATATATCTGAGATAATTGAGAGGAACTTTAAAAGCACCGGGTTATTCAACCCTTTGAAAAAAGAAGCATTTGTTCAAAAACCTGATATAGCACATTTAAAACCAAGATTCGAAGACTGGAGACTGATTAAAGCTCAAGCATTAGTCACAGGAAAGCTTCTTATAAAAAATGAAAAACTAAAAGTTGAATTTAGACTTTGGGATTTAACGGCAGCAAAAGAAATGACTGCTTTAGCTTTCACAACAACTCCCTCAAATTGGAGAAGAGTTGCACATATAATATCTGATAAGATATATGAAAGGTTAACAGGTGAAGACGGATATTTTGATACTAGAATTATTTTTGTAGCAGAAAGTGGTCCAAAAAATCAAAGAGTAAAAAAATTAGCTATAATGGACCAGGATGGAGCTAATGTTAAATATCTTACTCTAGGAAATGAACTTGTTCTTACTCCAAGATTCAATCCAACCAATCAAATGGTCACTTACATGTCATATTTTAGAAATATGCCAAGAGTTTATCTTTTGGATATTGAGACAGGAACCCAAGAGGTTGTAGGCAATTTTCCAGGCATGACTTTTGCTCCAAGATTTTCACCTGATGGAAAAAAAATTATTATGAGTTTCGCAAAAGATGGAAACTCAGACATTTATACGATGAACTTAGAAACACGTGTTGTTGAGAGAATTACTGATCATTCTTCAATAGATACTTCTCCGTCATTTTCTCCAGACGGAAAGTATATTGCATTTAATTCGGATAGAAGCGGACTACAACAATTATATGTAATGAGGAGTGATGGTAGTAATGTAAAAAGAATTACTTTTGGTAAAGGTATTTACGGAACTCCCGTTTGGTCTCCTAGGGGTGATTTAATAGCATTTACTAAAATGCATAAAGGAAGATTTTATATCGGTGTCATGAGAACCGATGGATCAGGAGAGAGATTGCTAACAGAAAATTATTATCAAGAAGCGCCATCATGGTCACCAAATGGAAGAGTGTTAGTTTTTTATAGGGAGACAAAAGCTGGAGAAAAAGGGAAGGGATTTTCTGCAAAATTATGGTCAATTGACATTACCGGTTATAATGAGAGAAAACTTCCCACTAAAACAGACGCTTCAGACCCATCTTGGTCCTCATTATTATCTAAGTGAGGTTGAATTTTATGTAAAATA
>MDTD01160730.1_pt1 | contig 13740 bp, 7 predicted proteins | sample 811221 | NCBI WGS metagenome assembly MDTD01 (sample SAMN05326646, study PRJNA326480) | marine metagenome | isolation source: seawater | place: Pacific Ocean: South West | collected 2011
GATTCTCGAGCGGCACGTCGATCTGGGTTCGCAGCTTTCGCGCGGCGAGGCGGTGGGGCGGCTGGTCGGCCTCGACACCTATTGGGTAGTCGCGACCGTGCCGCGGGCGCAGCTTCGCTGGCTGCAGATCCCCAGCGCACCGGGGCAGGCCGCGTCGCCGGCGACCGTGCGCGACGCCGCAGCCTGGCCCCCGGGCGTGCGCCGCGAGGCCCGCGTCGATCGCGTGATCGGCGAGCTCGATGCGGGGACCCGCCTGGCCCGTGTGCTGGTTGCAGTCGAGGATCCACTCGCCCAGAACTCGACCGATGCGGCCGCGCCGCGCCTGATGATCGGCGCCTTCGTCGAGGTCTCGATCGAAGGGCGTGAGGTGAGCAATGTGGTGCGGCTGGACCGGGCCTATCTGCGCAAGGAGGACACGGTCTGGGTCCACGAGGACGGCGTGCTGCGGGTGCGCCCGGTCGAGGTCGCCTTCCGCGACGCCCAGTACGTGTACCTGGAGGCGGGGCTGGAAGCTGGCGAAGAGGTGGTCATCACCGACCTCTCCACCTTCGTCGATGGCGCGGCGTTGCGCATTCGGAGCCGCGACGGGGAGCCGCTTGAGGAGAGCTCGCAGTGAGCGAGACGGGTTCGACTTCCCGCGGGCTGATCGCCTGGATGGCGCGCAATTCCATCGCCGCCAACCTGTTGATGTTCCTGCTGATCGGCGGCGGCATCTGGTCGGCGATCGGGGTGCAGAAGGAGGTCCTGCCCAACTTCCAGCTGGACGTGGTGCAGGTCAGCGTGCGCTACCCCGGCGCGGCGCCGACCGAGGTCGAGCAGGGCATCCTGCTGCCGGTCGAAGAGGCCGTGCGCGGGCTGCAGGGCATCAAGGAAGTCACCTCGACGGCGCGCGAGGGCTCGGGCAGCGTGTCGATCGAGCTGGTCGTCGGCGTGGACCGGATGAAGGTCTACCAGGACATCGACCAGGCGGTCAGTCGGATCCGAACCTTCCCCGATGACATCGAGCAGCCCGAGGTCCGCCTGCAGTCGCAGCAGCGCGAGGTGCTGCTGGTCGAGCTGTACGGCGAGGTCGATCCGTGGACGCTGCGCATCCTCGGCGAACGGCTGCGGGACACGCTGCTGTCCCACCCCTCGATCACCCAGGTCGAGCTGCGGCGGGTGCCGGATTACGTCACGCACGTGGAGATCCCCGGGCAGACGCTGCGCGAGTACGGCCTGACTCTGCGCGAGGTCGCGCGGGTCATCGACGACTCGAGCCGCGATGTTCCCGCGGGTTCGGTCGAGACGACCGGCGGCGAGATTCTGCTGCGCCTGCAGGAACGCAAGCAATGGGCAGAGGAGTTCGCCAACATCGTCGTGCTGACTTCGGAAGAAGGCTCGACGGTCACGCTGGGCGATCTGGCGACGATCACCGACGGCTTCGAGGAGACGGGCTTCCAGGGCCTCTTTAACCAGACGCCATCCGTCGGCATTCAGGTCTTCCGCGTCGGCCAGGAGTCGCCGCTCGAGGTGGCGGCGGCGGTCGAGGAGACCATGCAGTCGGTCGAGGCCACGCTGCCGCCGGGCGTGCAGTGGCGTATCGACAACAACGCCGCGGAGGACTACGAGGAACGGCTCAGTCTGCTGCTCGAGAACGGCGGCTGGGCGGTGGTCATCGTGCTCGGCATCCTGGCGCTGTTCCTGGAAGTGCGGCTGGCCTTCTGGGTGATGATGGGGATGGTGATCTCCTTCATTGGCGGCATGGTCTTCCTGCCGGTGATCGGCGAGAGCATCAACATGATCTCGATGTTCGCCTTCCTGGTGGTGCTCGGGATCGTGGTCGATGATGCGGTCGTCGTGGGCGAGAACGTCTACGAGTACCGGCAGCGCGGGATGAGCCGCATGGACGCCGCGATCCGCGGCACGCAGGACATCGCGCGGCCGGTGGTCTTCAGCATCCTGACTAACGTCATTGCCTTCGTGCCGCTGCTGTACCTCCCGGGCACGACGGGCAAGTTTTGGTGGCCCTTACCCGCGGTGGTGATCATCGTGCTGCTGGTCTCGCTGGCCGAGGCGCTGTTCATTCTGCCGGCGCACCTCGCGCATTCCGGCGAGAAGCAGCGGACGACGGTGGGGGCCTTCCTGCATCGGATGCAGCGCGGCTTCGCCCAGGGTTTCGAGCGCTTCGTGGACCGCTGGTTTGGCGCGGTGCTCACTCGCTGTCTGCGCAACCGCTACGTCACGCTGACGGCCGGCATCGCGCTGCTGACCATCGTGAGCGGCTACGCGACCAGCAGCCATATGGGCATGATCATGATGCCCGAGATGGCCGCCGATGAGATCGAAGCGGGCGTGCGCCTGCCGGTGGGCACGACTTCCCAGCAGGCGGCCAAGATCGCCGACGAGGTGACGCGGGCCACGCGGCGGATGTTTGATGAACACGATCTGGATCGGGTTGCCGAGGGCATCAAGACCAATGTGCGCGGGCAGAACTTTGTCGACGTCGAGATCGTGATGCGTCCTCCCGACGAGCACGATATGTCGACCAGCGAGATCATCGCGCTCTGGCGGGACGAGATCGGCGACATCCCGGGCGTGCACCAGATCACCTTCGAGGCCGAGACCGGGCCGGGCAGCTGGCGCAAGGACATCAGCGTCGACCTGGGGCACGAGAACATCGAGACTCTCGAACTGGCGGCGCTGGATCTGGTGGCGCGCGCCGAGACCTATGCCTCCGCGCAGGATGTCAACGACAACTACAACCGCGGCAAGGAGCAGTTTGACCTGAAGCTGCGGCCCGAAGGGCGCCTGCTGGGGCTGACCGCGGAGGATGTCGGCCAGCAGGTGCGCGACGCTTTCTTCGGCGCGCTGGCCATGCGCCAGCTGCGCGGGACCAACGAAATCGAGGTGCGGGTCAAGCTGCCGCGGGTCGAGCGCGAGGATCTGCAGAACTTCGAGGAGCTGGTGATCTTCACGCCGGACGGCACCGAAGTGCCGCTGCTCGACGTGGCCGAGGTCGAGCGCACCGAGGCCTTCACCAGCATCAACCGGCGCAACGGGCGGCGGGTGATCAACGTCAACATGAACGTCGAGCCGAAGCGCGAGGTCGGCCGCGTGCTGGAGGCGATCAACACCAAGGAGCTACCCGAGCTGCGCGCGCTCTACCCGGGCCTGACCTGGACCTTTGAAGGGAGTCAGGCCGAGATGCGCGAGTCGACCTCGGCGCTGTGGAGCGGCTTCTCGGTGGCGATGGCGGTGATGTACTGCCTGCTGGCCATCGCCTTCGGCAGCTACCTCCAACCCTTGATCGTGATGATCGCGATCCCTTTCGGCATCGTCGGCGCGGTGCTGGGGCACATGCTGCTGGGCTATGACATCTCGCTGGTGAGCGTGATGGGCCTGATCGCGCTATCGGGGGTGGTGGTGAACGACTCGCTGATCATGGTCGACTACGCCAACCGCCGCCGCGGTGAGCTGTCCGCCTTCGACGCGATTCGCCAGGCCGGCCTGCGACGTTTCCGGCCGATCCTGCTGACGACGCTGACGACCTTCGGCGGGCTGACGCCGATCATCTTCGAAACTTCGCGGCAAGCCTACACCCTGATCCCGATGGCCATCTCGCTCGGCTTCGGCATCATCTTCGCGACGGCGATCATTCTGCTGCTGGTGCCCTGCCTGTACCTGGTGCTCGAGGATGTGAAGCGGAAGGGCGAGGAAGTCGCCGAGGCCGTGACCGGTTAGCAGCGCAGCAGCGCGCGGCGCGGCTTCGCTTCCCGCAGCTCCGGCGCAGATCTAGGCTGGCGGCATGATCCGCTCCGCCCTTGCATTGCTCGTCATCCTGCTCTCCGGGCAGGCCATGGCACAGGAGCCCGGCGCACTCTCGCCCGTCGAGGCCGTGCAGGCTGCGATGGCGCCGCTGCTTCCTGAGGGCAGCCCGACCATCGAGATGGAGCTCGGCCCGGTCGCCGGCATGCCCCGGATGCATCGAGAGGGTTATTCGATTCGTTCGGACGGCGAATCGGTGCTCCTGCAGGCCAGCACTGCCCAGGGGCTCGCCGCGGCCGCCGCGCGCGCGCTGCAGCTGATCGACGATCAGGGGCGGGCCGAGGAGGCCCTGATCGTCAATCAGCCGGCGACGGAGTGGCGCGGCCTGATGATCGACGTCGCGCGGTTTCCGCACACGGCGCAGGATGTCGAAAACGCCATTCAGCTGGCCTGGCTGACCGGGCTCAATCGGGTCCACCTGCACCTCACCGACGATCAGCTCTTCACCTTCCCGAGCGAGGCCTTCCCCGAGCTCGCGAGCTGGGGCCCGGAAGGAGATCGTCGACACTTCACCCGCGAGGAGCTGGATCATCTGGTGCGCTTCGCCGATGTGCGTGGCATCCAGCTGGTGCCGGAAGTCGATATGCCGGCGCACGCCGGCGTCATGGTGCGGGCGCGCCCGGATCTGTTTGGGACGACCGATCCGAGCAGCGGAGAGTCGCGCTCGACCGGGGTCGTCAACATGGCAAACGAGCAGGCCTACGCATCGCTGGATGTGCTGATCGGCGAGGTCGCGGAGGTCTTCTGGAACAGCAACTACATCCACCTGGGTGCCGACGAGGTCTACGCCGGACATCTGCGCGAGCTGCCGGAGTACGCGGCTTACTGTGAGAAGTACAAGCTGCCGCTGGCCGCGAAGGGCGACCTGGGCGAGCTCTACTGCCACTTCGTCGCGCGCACCTGCGAGATGGTGCGCAAGCGCGGCAAGCGGCCGGTGGTCTGGGAGGGATTCCCGGGCGCGGGCACGGAAGCCGCGCCGATCCCGAATGACATTCTGATCATGGCCTGGAATCTGACGTACCAGTCGCCGGAGTCGCTGATCAAGAACGGATTTGAGATCGTGAACTGCGGCTGGGATCCGCTGTACGTCGTGCCGTCGCAGTGTTGGGCGGCGACGCTGGAGCGCGCCCTCGACTGGAATGTCCGCGAGGTGCGGCAGCGCCTGGGCGGGCGCGAGGTCACCTTGCCAGCCGAGGCGCCGGTGCTGGGGGCGCAGGTCTGCGTCTGGGAGCAGCGGCCCGAGGCGATTCTTCCTTCGTCGTACGAGGTCATCGCGGCGGTCAGTTCGCGCATGTGGTTCCCCGGCGTGGAGCTGACCGTCGAGGAGCACCGCGCCGATCGTGCGGGTCTGGATCGCGTAGTGCGCCGCGCCTTTTCGCCCAAGCCGGTGCCGACCCCGCCGAGCAAGCCCGGCCTGCAGGCGAACCTCAAGCCGCCGGTCCCGCGCTATACCTGGGCCGAGCTGGCGCCTCCGCGCGTGACCTGGGCGGAGAAGGTGGCCTACGACTGGCGTGCCGCCTGGCCGATTCCGCTGGGCACTGGCGATGTGCTCGATGTTGACGAGCTTGGCGTGCGCGCTTCCGGCACCAAGCCGCGCTCCACGGTCGAGCGCGCGCGCGTCGTCAATCACGAGCTCTTCTCGCGCGTCGCCGAGCGCGGCCATGTGGATACTCGCATTCGCGCCGATGAGGTGGCGGGGCTGGAGTGGTTGCCGCGCCGTCACTGGCAGCCGATGGCGATCGAGCTGACGGGCCAGATCGAGTTGCCGGAGAGTGGAGAGTGGCGCTTCTTCGTGCGCGGGCGCGATGGCGCCGCCGAACTCAGCCTCGGCGGGGCGCAGGTCGCGACCTCGCGTGGGAACCGCCAAGCGGTGGGGGCCGCCGAGCTGCCGGCGGGGCGCGTCGACTTTCGGGTGCGTTTCCATTTCGAGTACGTGCAGAACGAACTCAATCTGATGGCGCAAGGTCCGGGGATGGATGCCCCAGTTCCTTTCGATGAGCTGGTGCTGGTCGGCGAGGCGCGCCGGCAGGGGGCCGGCATGGATCTGAGCGCGGTCGAGTTCATCGACCCGACGCAGGTGATCGTCCGCAGCCTGGCGACGGGCAAGCCGATCACCTCGAGCGCCGGCCACCAGGGGCCGAATATTCCGGCGAACGCGGTCGATGGCAAGCTCGGCAACGAGTCCGGCTGGCACTGCGGTGAGTCGCCTGCCTCGCTGACCGTCGACCTGCAGAAAGAGATGCCGCTCGACCGCGCGCAGGTCTACTTCTATCACGATGGGGGGCGCTTCTATCAGTACCGTCTCGAGCTCTCGACCGATGGATCAAGCTGGACGACGGTCGTCGACGCAAGTCAGCAGACGGCGCGCTCCACCGCGGAGGGGTTCACGCATCGCTTCGCCGTGACGCCGGCGCGCTACGTGCGCCTCGTGATGCTCAAGAACAGCGCCAACCCCGGCGTGCACGTCAATGAGCTGCTCGTCTTTGCCGACGCCGCGGCGCCTTCAGAGTCCGGCAACGACTAGGCAACGCCCCAAGCCAAAGTGCCCGCGGAGCACGACCGCCACAACCCCTCGTGGTGCCTCCGCGCGCCTTGACAGCAATTCACCCCTGCCTAGGATGACGCCATGCGTCGTTCTATTCGACATTCCATCCCTATCCTGCTGTGCGCGCTCTCCGCCCTGGCATCCCTCGGCCTCGCTCCGCCGCACCCGACCAGCAGCGCCCTCGCGCCCCCAAGCCACTGCGGCTCCTCGATTGAATGGAATGAAGACCAAGGCGTTTGGCGGTTGGTCTGCAGTGACGCACTCACCTGCTGCGACTACGACACGCTGCGGCGCCCGAATGGAGTGATTGAGGTTTGGTGTGATTGCGATGCAAATGGTAAGCGGGCGAATTGCTGCAGTGCTGTGCTGCGAGTGAGTCCTGAAGGTCCGCGTCGACGAGTGATCGCAGTCGCGATGGGCTCATGTGAAGCGGTGTGTGGAGAGCACGGGAGCTACATGCGCTGTGAGTTGGTCTACGACACTTCGACAGAGTCTGGAGGACACTCAACGAGGGCGATGGAGGCAAGATGTGAAGCGGGGAGAATTGGAGAGTGAAATCGAGGAGATTCACTCATGCCCTTCTGCTTGCTGTCGCATTGCAGGCTCTGGTTCTGGGGTGCTCAGAGGGCGGGGCCCCTGACGCAACCCAAGGCGTGGTAGGCGACGGGTGGTCAGAATTTCGCCTACTGGCGCGGGGGAGAGTCTGTCTGGCGCAACTCAAGGAGCACAGCGCTAGCCATGATTCCTTGTTGTCCTCGGACTTTGAGATTCGAGTTGTGTCAAGTGAGGCTGACCGTGTTCCGATAGCCGAAGTCGTTTGCCTTGTTGAGGACAAGCACAAGAATGTGACGTGTTCGGCTATCACAGATGCGAATGGGTACGCACGCGTGTGTGTTTCTTCGACTTCCGAGTCAGTAGTCATGCGCAAGGGTGGGTTTGTGTCACGGATAGTCGACCTTCGCGAGTCCGTTCGATCAGCTGAGGTGCGATTTGAACAAGGTCGGGCTATCTCCGGCGCTGTTGCTGACGCAATGGGTCAATCTCCAGGTGGGGGTTTCTTCGTTGTTGCGCAGCCGCTTGCGGCAAGGGATGTCGATTGGAGATCACTTCGGCCAGGGCTTTTCTTTGGGGGTGCTGAGCTAGTCGTCGCCGGAGTTGAAGGTAGCGGAGAGTTTCTTCTCGGCGAGCTCGACCCAAACGTCGACTACTTGCTTAGAGGGTTTGGTCCAGGGTCCGCCACAGAGATTGCTGTTGTGCGTTCAGGTAGTTCACAGAAGCGAGTCAATCTCTTGGGTGGGAAAGTGCTCGGCGTTGATGTCCTCTTGACCGAGTCGACCAGCGGAGGCCGAGTGAGCTGTTGGCCGGGGGTTGGCGGGAGCTGGGCAGGTATCTCTGAGAAGTTTGTGCCAGGGTCGCGCGCTCAGTATTCCCCGATTGCAGACGAGGCTTTAGTGGTGGCTGGAATCGAAGCGAACCCGTCCTTGTATCTAGGAGACCCGTCCCGTCACCTACTTACAGCAATTGTTCCATTTCGTTCTTCCGCATCCGTCGACGCGGTCGTGACTGTCAGGCTGCCTGGATATCATGCTGGCGAGTTCGCCCTGAGTTACTCACGGCCGGATGACGCGGGAGCGTTCGCGTCAGCTGAGCTCGAGTTGTCCCCGACAAAGTCAGGGTTTGGAACCATTCGATTGCAGTTGAGCGGCATGAAGTCAGCCAGTGATTCTGAGCTCCTTGGGGGACTCAGGTCGTTTCTCCAAATCGAGCGAGTTTCTGAAGGGGCAGAGCGGTCTGACTGGTGGGAGTACGAAGTGGACCTTCGAGAGAAGCAATCAGACATTCACTCGATCCCAGCGGGGCGCTACCGAATGAAAATTCGTGCTGCCGACAATCTTGCAATGGTACGAATGAAGGAGCCCGAAGAAGTAGTGACAGTCGCGACTGACAATGTGTCCGTGGTGAACTTCGACTTGGGAGAGCTCTATGTTGTTCCGATCGTGCTGTCGGACTCAAAGGGCCGAGAATACGAAGGTGAATTCCAGGGAGAGATAATTCACGCTGACGCTCGATCATATGGAAGGCGGCAATTTCAGTTTGACGGCCCGCCTTATGAGCTTGTCGGATTGCCGAGTGGGACCTTCGTTCTTGTTGCTGGATCACCTTTCATGTACCCAACCCCAGCGAACCCGAAGGAGGCTGGGGCGCCATTCGAAGTCGGGCCGCAGTACGACGGGATGGTGCACGACATTGAAGTCGTGTTCTGAGGTGGATACTCGCGCGGAGGGCTAGCGCGAGCGCGCGCCGGGGACGGCGGTGCGGATGGCGTAGAGGCTCGTGCGGGCGGTGATGAACAAGGTCATTCCGTCCGACTCGCCGAAGGTGCAGTTGGCGGGCGACTCCGGCATGGGCAGCGTGGTCAGGATGCGGCCATCGGTCGGGTCGAGGACGACGATGCCTTCGCGGCTGGTGGTGTAGATCCGCCCCTGCCGGTCGATCGCCATGCCGTCGCAGCGGGTGGGGGTCTGCCAGCGTGGCGCGCCCAGACTTCCGTCCGCCAGGATGGGGTAGGCGGTCACCACGGCGGGCAGCTCGTGCCGCGCCGGATCGGGGTGCGAAGGATGTCCGCCGGTGTCCGCTAGGTAAAGGGTCTGGCCGTCGGGCGAGAGACCGATGCCGTTCGGCATCGTGTGCTCCTTGCTCAGCAGGACGACCTCCCCGGTGCTCGGGTCCAGCCGGTAGACCCCGTTCCAGTCCAGCTCGCGCCCTTCTCGCTGACGCGGCAGACCCCACGGCGGATCCGTGAACCAGATCGTGCCATCGGCGCGCACGCTCAGGTCATTCGGCGAGTTGAATCGCCGCCCGTTCCAGCCCGTCGCCAGCACCGTCAGCGACCCATCTGCCTCTGTCCGCACTAGGTCGCGCTCACCGTGCCGGCAGGTCAACAGCCGTCCTTCCTCGTCCAGCATGTTGCCGTTCGGATGAGGCGATTCACGATAGAGGCTCAGGCCATCCTGGCGGCTCCAGCTACGCAGCTTGCGCTCGGGGATATCGCTGAAGACCAGGCGCTGCTCGCTCTCCAGCCAGACGGGGCCTTCGACGAAACCCATTCCGTCGGCCAGCACCTCCAACTGCGCGCCGTCGGCAAAGACCGCCTCGGTGCTCGCGGAGGACTGGCAACCCGCAGCGAGGCTCACGGCCAGAAGCAGGATGGACACGGGCAGGGAGGCGAGTCGCATGGATCCAGGTCGGCGTCGGGCTATCCCGCCGCCACAATCCGCTAGAATAAGAGAGCTGCCGCCCCGCGCGGCCGCGAGCGCACAACAGGGTCGCCGCCCACGGGCCATCGACCGCGCCTCTCGCTCGTCCTGTCCGTTGCTGTTGTATGGGCCGGAACGCAGCACATCGCTGCGATCACCCTTACTCAACACCACACATGACACCCGCCACTCAAGGCGCGGGGCAGGGCTTTGCCGAGCTCGGCCTCAGCGACACCATTCTTCAGGGCATCAGCTTTGCCGGCTTCGACAAGCCGCGGCCGATCCAGGTCCAGACGATCCCCGCTGCCGTCGACGGCCGCGACGTCTTGGGGCTCGCCCAGACGGGCACCGGCAAGACGGCCGCCTTCGCGCTGCCGATCCTCGAGCGCCTGCGCGAACACCGCAAGGCGCGGCCGCGCGCGCTGATCATCGCGCCCACGCGCGAGCTCGCTACGCAGATCGCCGAGCAGACGCGTGCCCTGGCGCGGCACACCGGCCTGCGCGTCATCACCATCTTCGGCGGCGTCTCGCAGCGCATGCAGACGGGTGCGCTGCGCCGCCATCCGGACATCATCGTCGGCTGCCCGGGTCGGCTGCTCGACCTGCACGATCAGGGTTACCTGCACCTCGACGAGGTCGAAACCCTGGTGCTGGACGAAGCAGACCACATGTTCGACATGGGCTTCCTGCCGACGATCCGCCGCATCCTGAAACAGCTGCCCAAGCGTCGTCAGAATCTGCTGTTCTCGGCGACGATGCCGCCGGACATCCGCGGCCTGGCCAGCGAGGTGTTGCGCGATCCGCACCAGGTCGAGCTGGCGATCAGCCAGCCCGCGCAGACGATCGACCACGCGCTGATCGCCGTGGCCGAGGACCGCAAGCGCGATCTGCTCGATCGCATTCTGCGCCGCGAAGACTGCCGCTCGGCCATCGTCTTCACGCGCACCAAGCACCGCGCGCGCCGTCTGGCCGACCAGCTCTGGAAGGGCGGGCACAAGGCGATCGCCCTGCAGGGCAATATGTCGCAGAATGCGCGCGACAAGGCGATGCAGGGCTTCCGCGACGGTCAGTATCAGATCCTCGTCGCCACCGACATCGTCGCGCGCGGCATCGATGTGCAGGGCGTCGCCTACGTCATCAACTACGACGTGCCGATGACGGCCGAGGCCTATACCCACCGGATCGGTCGAACGGGGCGCGCCGAACTCGCCGGTCAAGCGCTCAGCTTCCTGACGCCGGCGGACAAGCGCTGGCTGAAGGCCGTGCAGAAGATGCTCGGCGCCGAGATTCGACGCCACAAGGAGAAGGGCTTCGATTCGGGCTACAACGAGCGCAACGCGCCGCAGCAGGTGGTCGCCGGCGCCTTCGGCAAGAAGAAGGACACCAAGGCCGGGCCACCGCGCAAGAAGCGTGGCCCCGAGCCCGGCCGCAAGCGCGGCAGTCGGCGCGGCGCGGCCCGAAGCGGCGAATCGCCGGGCGGCGGGGGCGGAAGGCGGCCTGGCCGCAAGCCCGCCGGAAAGCGGGGCGGTCGCCCGCGTTCGCGCTAGAGGGGGTCTGCGCGCTAGCATCGAATCGTGACCCGGTTGCGCTCGATGCTTCGCTCCGCTTTCTCTGGCACGAGTCTGATCCTGCTCGCTGCTTGCGGTGAGGAGCCGCCCCCGCCAAACGGCGACGGACCTCGGCTTCCGCCGCCGCCATCTGCGGAAGAGGTGCAGGCAGCGCTCGATCAGCTGGAGGGCCGGGACTCGATCGCGGCTCGCCTGCGCCGCGACGCGTATCAGAGCGTGCAGACCGGAGATCTCGAGCGGCCGCTCCTGTTGATTCAGCTGCACGATTCGGGCCAGATCCAGGCGGCAGAGCGGGATTGGCCCGGAGCGCTCTTTGCGGGTCATGGCGATTACCTCAGCAAGTTTCGCCGCGATCTCGTGAGCGCGGTGGTGGAGGCGACCGGGCTGGCCGTCGAGGTCCAGGCTTTCGAGGTAGACGGCCCGCCGCACCGTGGCCCCGCGCTGCAGCTTGGCGCGAGCGGAACCGAGCAGGGTGAGTACGAGACTCCGGAAGGAACCGTGCCGGGTCTGACTCTCGCCGTCTCGCTGATGGCGAGCTTCCGGCAGGATCCAGGCAACGCCGAGCGCCGCGAGCTGGAGTTTTTCGAGTCCCCGCCTGCGCCCACCTTCGAGGAGGGCGTCTCCGCACGGCGCATCCTGTGCGGCGAGCCCGTCGAGCGCGCTCATGCGGCAGCGACAACTTGGCTCGGAACCTGGAAGCCCGCGCCGGGATCTACCCAGGCAGACTAACTACCCATCCCGCGGATGGCCCGTACCCCAATCAGCATGCGCTCCCTCGCGACCCTCGCCGCGGCACTCCTCCTCGCCGCCTCCGCGCCCGCCCAGAACAAGCTCGACTGGACTCCCGACGTCGATCAGGCCCTGGAGCAGGCTGCCGCCGAGAGCGGCGTTCTCTTTGTCTCGATCGGATTCCTGGGCGATCTGCGCAGCGAAGCGATCCGCAAGGAGGCTTTCAGCGACAAGGCGGTGATCGCGCAGGCGCAGCAGACCATCAATGTGCCGGCCTGGACCTGGGCCATCGGTGACGAGAAGAAGCTGCCGGCCTTCGGTGAGGCCGAGGCCGTCGACCATGCCGCGAATCTTGCTTATGCGACCAGCAACTGGATCACCGTCAACGAGCTGGGGACCTTCGCCGTGCCGCAGCATGTCTGGCTGGACGCCGAAGGGCAGGTCTTGCTCTCCGTGCCCTGGGAGCTGAGCGCAGCCGAGATGAGCTGGTGTTTCGACGAGGCGCTGCGTCTCGCGGGCAAGCAAGAGCGTCCAGCGCCGGCCAAGGAGGCCCACCCGCCGCGCCGCCTGTTGCTGGGGGCGGTGGTCAGCCTGCTCGAGGATGACGAGTTCGGGCGTGGCCTGACCGAAGACGAACTCGAACCGACGATGGCGCGGCTCAAGAAGGGCTTCGTGACGGCGCGCAATCGCGAGGACATCGCGCGCATCATGTTCACGCCCGACGAGGACGGCGCCAAGTTTCTCGAGCAGCAGATCGGCCTGTGGGATTTCGGCGGACCTGCCACGGCCGGGATCATCGACTTCATGTACGGGCTGATCGGCATCCTCGCCCCGGTCGAGTACCTGGAGCTTCTCGAGGCCGAGATCGAGAGCCAGCGTGCCAGTCTGCGCGCGATCGTGGCGGTCGGCTACGAGCAGATCGGCCATCCGGATGGCCTGAAGGCCGTCAAGAAAGGGCTGCGCGCCGAAGACGAGGAAGAGGTGCGGCCGGAGTGGGTCCGCGCGCTGGGCGCCTGCGCGCGCGGCGACAAGTCGGTCGCCAAGCAGCTGATCAAGCTCGCCGAGAAGGACGACAATGCTCGGGTGCAGATCAACGCGATTCTCGCGTTGGGGCACGTCCTGCCCCAGGCCGATGCGCGCGACTGGCTTGCCGATCAGGCTTCCCGTGCCTCAGGCGAGCGTCAGCGCGCCGCCGTCCTCGCGCTTGCGCTGGGGCGCGAGCGGTCGGCGATCGACACGCTCATGGCGCTGCAGTCGAAGGTCAAGCTGGCGGACACGGTCGCCGCGGTCGATGCCGCGCTGCGCGTGCTCGAAGGCGCCAATCTGTTTGAGCTCGAAGACGCGGTGCGCGCGATCGACGGCAGCGACTACGCGCGCCCGCGCCTGTACTACCGCCCGAAGATGGAGCTCCCCGAGCCGGAAGGCGGCGGAGACTTTGATCGCGGTGGCCGGGGCGGCCGCGGCGGCGACGACGACTAGCCGTCGCTCGATTCGAGCTTGGCTAGGAACTTGTCCGGATCAGCCAGGAAAGTCTTCGGGCAGTTCGGGCAGCAGAAGCCGATGACCTGGCCGTTGTGCTCGAGGTTGAACTGCGGGTCGATCTCTTTGCCGCTGACCAAGCAGACCTGATTGATCGTCGGCTTCTGCGCCAGCGCTTCCGCGGCGGCGATCTCCGCTTCGCTGGGAGCATCGACCGGCGGTGCGTCGCTGGTGAACTCGGGCTTCTCTTCCGTTTCGAGCATCGCCGAGTCACCCAGGTCGCCGGCGTCGATGACGACTTCAGGCAGCGCCGCGCGCAGACCTTCGATCGCTTCGGCGCTGAGGCCCGCATCCCAGA
>MDTD01052197.1_pt1 | contig 13737 bp, 14 predicted proteins | sample 811221 | NCBI WGS metagenome assembly MDTD01 (sample SAMN05326646, study PRJNA326480) | marine metagenome | isolation source: seawater | place: Pacific Ocean: South West | collected 2011
AAACCCCGAAATAATATTATTTGGAGTTGATGATAAACATGCAGCAAAAAAGGCAGAAAAATTTTATAAAACTATCAATAATTCCCCCTTTTTTAAAACATCAATTGAAAATGCTGAATTGATTAAAGTTTGTTACAACACTTTTATATCAACAAAAATTGCTTTTATTAATACAATAATGGAACTTTGCCACAACTTACCTAATACAAACGTAGATGAGGTAAGTAGGGCATTATCAAAGTGCAAAGGTAGAATTATAAGTGATAAATATCTTTCAGGCGGAATGGGTGATGGCGGAGGATGTCATCCTAGAGACAACATTGCTTTATCTTGGTTAGCAAGAAAGAAAAATCTTAGCATGGACTGGTTTGAAGCAACAATGCTACAAAGAGAAAAACAAACTATATGGTTAACTAAATTAATAAAAGATAATTTACCAAAGAACAAAAAAGTTTATATCCTAGGTAAAACATTTAAACCTGAAACAAATATTATCACAGGAAGTCCATCTGTATTATTGGGAAATTTTATGAAATCTAAAAATATTAAATTTAAATATTATGATCCATTTTTAGATAAAAAAAAACCAAAGTTTAAGTCTGGCTTATATTTTATTGGTACTAGACACATTCAATTTAAAAAATTTAAATTTCCAAAAGGTTCTACTGTAATAGATCCTTTTAGATATATTCCTAAAAACACAAAAATTAATTTAATTAGCTTGGGTAAAAACTAATTTTTTTGTAATTAATGAAAAAAACACTTGTATGCATTATTGCTCAGACGAGAAGTCATGAGGTTACCTGGGATAAATTTGAAAAGAATGTTTTAAATGAACTTAACGCAGATCTAGCATTATGTATAGGTGTAACTGGGAATTATAATTTTAATAATCCATTTTGGAAAAATGCAAAGTATAAATGGAAAGTAAGTGACTATGGAGAGGATTATACTGATGCATTTAATTATGCTCAAAAAGTCATTTATAACAAATCTACAAGAAAACTTCCTGATTGGAAAATCTTATTAGAGATAAAAGATTTTTGGTTAGGAGGAATAAAGGATTACACATCTGGTGATAAAAGTCATTTAGACAACTTTCCAAAATGGAAAAAAGATAGAGTTGGAAGTTCATCAATATTACTATTCTATAGATGGCTGTTATTAAAAAAATTGATAGAAAATAACTTAATTAAAAAATACAATAGGTTTATAATTACAAGGTCTGATTTCTTATGGCCAATAAAGCATCCACCTCTAAATCAAATGGACGAAAAATATATTTGGATTCCAGACGGTGAGTCATTCGGAGGTATTACTGATCGATATGCCCTTTTAAACAATTCCGATGTCTATGAATATTTGTCTGTATTAAATCCTATTCTTACAGAACCAAAAATGCTTTATAATTTAATGAAAAATAAGAATAAATGGAATCTTGAAAAATATTTAAAACTATATTTTGAAAAAATAAAACCAAAGCTTAAATTAAAATATTTCCCCTATATTATGTACACAGTATTCCCGAATCCAAAAGAAACATTTGAGTTTAAAGAGTTCGATGGTTTAAATTTAGAATGGATGAAAACAATATATTCTAAAGATAAAGTTTCAAGTATTCATAAATTGATAGTAAAAAAACCTTCAGAGTATTTATCATCTATAATTTATGCCAACGTTATCAAAAATAACAATTCATGGAAAAATATGAATGTCTTGAAAATAAAATTTTTTTTTTTAGCAATGCTATTTTTTTACGTTAATAAAAAAATACTAAAATATTTTTTAGAAACTCCAAATCAAATTGACTGGAAGATTATAGAAAACGAGATAAATAAATTGAAAAAAAAGGGGGGATTTTTTAATTATATAAAAAGTAAATATTATATATTTTAAAAAAATGTAATTAAATTTATGGGCATACTATCTTCAGAAAGATTAGATAAAATATTATTAAATTCAAAATCAAAAAATTATACTGATTTTATTGAAACAGGAACATATACAGGCAGATCAATTATCCCTTTATCCAAAAAATTTCATAATATTGAATTTCATACAATTGAAATTGTGAAAGAACTATATTTATTTGCAAAGGAAAAAGCTAAAAAACAATCAATTCAGAATATAAATTTCCACTATGGTGATAGTTTGATGCTACTAGAAGGTATTATTTCCAAAATTAAAAGTGAAAATATTATAGTTTTTTTAGATGCTCACAGCTCAAGCTATGAAGGTTATTCTGCAGAGACAATAGAAGCGGATAGTTCTGAAAATTTTTTAATGAAACTTAAAAATAAAATTTTAAGAAAAAAAAAAATAATATCAACCGATATAAAAAAAAACAATCTTACCAAATTAGATGTCCCAATTTTGGAGGAATTAATGATAATTTCTAAAATTAATAAAAATTTCTTAATAATTATCGATGACTTTGACCTATTCGAAAAAAAAAAAGCTTTTGCAGATTGGTCTCATGTCAATAAACAAAAAATTGAAAAGATTTTTTTAAATAAAATCATAAATCAGTTTCAAATATCTAAACAAGGATTAAACTCAGATCAATTAATTATTGAAGTAAAAAACTAATTTTGTTAATGAAAGTATATTTTGATTATTCTGTTTTTACGCTCCAAAAATATGGAGGTGTGTCAAAATATATTATTAACCTTGTAGAAAATTTTTCCGAAAATATTGACCCTTTAATTATATCTCCATTTTATAAAAATGTTCAACTCAATAATACAAAAAAAGCAAAGAAATTTTTTTTTTATAACAAGTTAGGTCTTTTTAGTCCTTATGCTAATTTTCTAAATAAATTATATTTAAACCATAAACTAAAAAAAAATAATCCTCAAATTCTTCATTATACATATTTTAATGAGAAAAAATTTTTTAAAACTAAAGCAAAAATAGTAACAACAGAATACGACCTAATTAAAGAAATTTTTTATAAAGAAAATTATTTCGATCAAATTGAGTTTAAAAAAAAACTTTATGAAAAGTCTGATCATATTATATGTATTTCAGAAAACACAAAAAAAGATCTTATGGATAACTACAATATTCAAAATAAAAACATTTCGGTAGTTAAACTTGCGATAGATAAATCAAAAAATTTCAATAATAAAAAATTAAATATTAGACCTTTTATATTATTTGTCGGTAATAGAAACAGATACAAAAATTTTCAAAATGCTATTAAGGCTTACTCACAATCAAGTAGGCTTGTCAAAGACTTTGATTTTGTTTGTTTTGGTGGAGGAAATTTTACAAATTCTGAATTACATTTATTCAGGCATTTAAAATTGTCCGATAAAAAAGTTCATTATTTCACTGGTAATGAGTTCGACTTGAACTTTTTTTATAAAAGTGCAAGAGTATTTATATTCCCATCTTTATATGAAGGATTTGGATTGCCATTGTTAGAAGCAATGAACATGGAATGTCCAGTTATCTGCAGCAATACAAGTTGCTTCCCAGAAGTTGTCGGAGACTCTGCGATAATGTTTGATCCAAGAAATATTGATGAAATACAAGAGGTTATGCAGAACGTTGTTTATAATGAGAATATTATTAAAGATTTAAAAAAAAGAGGTGACATAAACTTGTCAAAATATAGTTGGAAAAAATGTGCATTTGAGACTGAGGAAATTTATAAGAAATTATAATAATGTTATCAAGATTTTTCAAACCTGTTGTTCAGATACCAATGGTTAGATTGGGGTCCGAAAGGGATGGGGGGTATTATGTACCAAAAAAAATAATTAAAATTTCAAAAAAAATTATTTCTTGTGGACTTGGTGAGGACTGGTCTTTTGAAGAAGCATTTATAAAACTTAATAAAAATATTGAAATTTCTTTTTACGATCATACTGTAGGTTTTCTGTTTTGGTTTAAACATTCTTTTAAAGCATTTTATTTTTTTTTGAGATATGGTGCAAATTTTAAAAATATTTATAAATATTTTTATTATTTGAAATTTTTAAAAAATAAAAAAATAAAACATCTTAAATTTAAAATTTCCCAAAGAAATAATGAAAATAATAAGGAGATATCACTTTCAAATATACTGAAATTTGAAAAAAATCTGATTCTTAAAATTGATATCGAAGGAGATGAATATAAAGTATTAAAACATATAATTACACATCAAAAAAAAATTAATTGTTTAATTATTGAGTTTCATCAAATAAATAAAAATAAAAAAAAAATTAAAAATTTCTTTTCAAGGGTGAAGGATTTAAAAAATTGTAACATTTCCCCAAATAATTCAGGTGGAATTGACAAATTCAACGATCCATTAACAGTGGAAGTGATATTAATAAATAAAATTTTTCTAAAAAAAAATGATTATAAAAAAAAAATAAATATTCTTTATGAACTTAACAATCCATATAAGAAAGATATTAGATTGAAATTTAAATGATGAAATTAGCACCTGTAGCTTTAATTGCCTATAACAGATCTAAGACACTATCAAAAACTATTAAATCTTTAAAAAAAAATAAACTTATTAAAAATACTGATATTTACATATTCTGTGATGGGCCTAGGCAAAATAAAGAAGATAGAAAAAAAGTATTAAATGTAAAAAATATTTTATCTAATCTAAAAGGCTTAAAAGTTAAAAAAAAAATATTTCATCAAAAAAATATTGGAGTTAAAAAAAATATTATTGGTGCAGTAAATTATGTATTAAAAAATAATTCAAAAATAATAGTTGTTGAGGATGATCTTATTTTAAGTAAAAGTTTTCTAGTTTATATGAATCATGCCTTAGAATTTATTAAAAATAAAAAAAATATTTGGCACGTGAGTGGATGGAATTATCCAATTACAAAAAATTTAAAATATAAAAATAAAGTTTTTATATGGAATAACATGAACTGTTGGGGATGGGGTACACATAAGAAGTATTGGAATAGACTTGTAAAAAATCCAAATTTCTTTCTAAAAAAATTCACAGAAAAAGATATTCAAAAATTTGATTTGGAAGGTAGATTAAATAATTGGTCCCAGTTAATTAAAAATAAAAAAAAAATTATTACAACATGGGCTATATTTTGGAATGCTACAATTTTTTATAATAAATCTTACTGTTTAAACCCTGTTTTAAGTTATACTAAAAATATTGGATTTGATAGCAACTCCACGCATACAAAAAAAAGTTTACCACAGCTGAAAAGGTTAAATACTAGTGTCAAAATGAAATTTACAACTAATCAAAAAAAAGACATTTTTTTTATTAATAAAGTTAAATCTTATTTAAGTTATGAAAAAAAAAGTATAGTTGGCTTATTTAAAAAAAAAATATACGAATTTTTTAATGATTAAATTTATAAGATTTTTATAACATGTATTAATTAGAGATATTCAGGTCATATGGTGAAACAGTTTTTGGAAATAATAAATGTAATTGGAAAAAAAAATAGAATCAAAAGTTTAATTCTTTTATTTATTTTATTATTAATTGTTACTTTAGAACTGATTAATTTTTCATTAATTATTCCATTATTATCAATTATATTTGATAACAGCGAAAATAATTTAATATTTTTTAAATATTTTGAGGATTATTTTGGGTTTAATTTCAAAAGTATATATACAATAAGTTTTTTATTTATTTTAGTGTTGTTAATTAAAATATTACTACTTTTATTTTTTGAATACACTACACAAAAATACTGCAGAGAAATTAGTATTGACATGAGTCTAAAGTCTTATTCCTACTTTTTACATGCTGAATGGCAAGAGATATTTAAAAAAGATCACGCTTACATGACTAGACATATTTTGAATGATGTAGGGACTTTTGTTCAACAGGGTTTAATGAAGTATATAGAAATTTTTAAAAATTCGATTTTATTAATTTTTATAGTTGGGTATTTATTCTTTGTAAATTCCACTGTAACTTTTTTTATTTTTTTCTTATTTTCAATGTTTGTTTTAATTTTTATTATTTTCTTCAGAAAACTATTTTTAAATCTTTCAGAAATGAAAATAAATTTTGAAAAATTTAGATTTAAAAATATATCGGAAAGTATAATAAATTTAAGAGACATTAAATTAATAGGGAGTGCCAGCTATTTTTTAAAGTTATTTAAAGCTAATGAAAATAAAATATCCAAAGTTGTAATTACTGAGGCTGTTGTAACAAAATTACCAAGATATATTTTAGAAATAATCTTAGTTTTTTTTGTATTTTTAGTTTTAATATATTTAGATGTAGAAAAAATAAATATCTTGGAAACAATCCCTACAATAGGTTTATTTGGATTTGCTGCACTTAGAATGATACCTATATTTGTTGTTTATAATCAAAGCATACAGGCTATAAAAACAAGTAAATTTCAAATTGATGAAGTTGTTAAAAATGCAAACAGATATTCGAAAATTTATGAACAGCAAGAAATAATTTCCAATGATCTGAAGTATGATGAATTCAATTTTGAAAAAGATTTTGAGATTAAAATTTCAAACTTAAGTTTTTTTTATACAAAAGATAATTATATTTTTGAAAGACTTAACTTAAGGTTAATGAAAGATTTCACAGTATATATTGAAGGTCCGAATGGCTCAGGTAAGAGTACTTTTGTAGATCTTATTTCGGGAATGCTAAAACCCGAGGAGGGTGGCATATACATAAATGATAAAAATTTGAATTTATTCTCTGATACTTGGAGAAAGAATATAGGCTATGTATCTCAAACAAATTTTCTACTTAATTCATCAATAAGGAACAACATTATATTTGGTAGAAAAAATATATCTGAAAAAGATTTAGAAAAAGTCTTAAAATTGGTAGGATTAGACAGTTTTGTAAATAAATTACCAGAGGGACTAGAGACAAATGTTGGAAACTTGGGAAGTTCCTTATCAGGTGGTCAAAAGCAAAGAATATCTGTTGCAAGAGCTTTAGTTACGAACCCAAAATTAATAATTTTGGATGAAGCCACTAATGCATTTGATTTAGATAGCGAGAAAAAATTTCTTGATTTAATTAACAAAATTAAAAAAAATAGATTAATAATATTTATTGCTCACTCAGTAAAAATAAAAAATTTTTGCGACGTAAAACTTATTATTGATAATAAAAAAATTAAAAACTATGAAACAAAAAATTAAAACAAAGATATTGGTAACAGGTAGTAATGGTAGATTTGCTACAGTAATGAAAAAAAAATTTATAAAAAAAAAAAATTATATTTTTTTGGATAAAAAGAAATTAAATATACTTAGTAAAAAAAGTATTAGAAAAAATTTAATAAAATATAAACCAAAAATGGTTATTCATTTGGCTGCTCTTTCTCGACCTATGCAAATTCATTATGATAATATTGAAAAAAGTATTAGGATAAATATAATTGGAACTTCAAATCTAGTAATAGAATGTTCAAAACTTAACGTAAAACTTGTGCACTTCTCTACACAATTTGTTTATCCTGGTATTAAAGGTAATTACACTGAAACGTCCCCTCTATTACCAATTAATAATTATGCCTGGACAAAACTCGGTGGTGAATGTGCTGTGCAGATTTATAAAAATTCTTTAATTCTTAGAGTTGCTATGATGGAAAAACCTTGGATTTACAAGTTTGCGTATAAAAATATTAAATCAAATTACCTTTATCATGATGAGGTATTGAAATTATTACCTAGACTTTTAAATAAAAAGGGTGTCATAAATGTTGGTAGCAGTTCAAATTCAATTTTTAAATTTGCAAGAAAAACAAACAAAAAAGTAAAATTAATAACTTTTCATCAAGAGAGTAGTGATCTAAAAATACCAGTCAATTCATCTATAAATATTAATAAATTAAGAAAAATTTTAAAAAGTTAATCACTGAATTTAAATTGAGATATTAGACTAGGAAGATCTCTTTCTAAAATAAATTTAGGTTTAAATTTAAACTCTCTTTGAATTCTTTTTATATTTATTTTTGGCTCATAAATTTTTTTCTTTTGATTCTTAAGAATTATTTTGCAATTGGTTTTTTTTTTCAAAATATTTAATATTTTTTTTATACTAACATTTTTTCCACTAGCAATATTATAAATATTATATTCGCTTTTTTTTTGTATCTTAAATATCATCTGCATTACATCATCAATGTGAACATAATCTTTAGTTGAATTCTGGCTGATTGTAATTTCAACAACTCCTCTTTTTAAGCTATTTCTTATGATTGAAGGTAATAAAAGTGGAGATTTATAATTAAAACCAAAAACATTAGAGAGTCGTAAGATCTTAATTTTTTTATTCAATTTTAATAGTAAAGACTCAGATGCAATTTTTAATATGTTGTAATAATCATTTGATCTCTGAGAATTAATTGCTAAATCACTATCTTCTGCAGTACTATTGGTGTTAATATATAATCTTGTAGTAGATAAAAAAACTAACGATTTAAAATTATTATTAAATACTATTTGTTGCAAATGGCCAAAATTAGAAAAAAACCCTTTTATAGTTTTTTTTTGCCAATCATCTGAACCCACACAATAAATTACATTTCCAAGATTTCTTTTAAATTTTATTTTTTTTTTATTTGGTAAAAATACTTCTTTGCCCTTTTTTTTAAGATGATAACTTAATTCCTTACCTATAAATCCTGTTGACCCAAATATTGTATACATTAATATCTTTGTATCCTTCTAAAAGCTTTATTACCAATGTAAGAGTTTATTAGTCCATTTACACGGTTTAAATAAATTATCTTTTTTCTATTATTAAAAAAATAAAATATAAAAAATTTTATCAAATCAAAAAACAAATTATGTAAAGTATTTTTATATGCATTGATAATTGAGAAATTTTTTTTGTAATAATAAAATTTTGACCACATGTAGTGCCAATTTTTGTTTGCTTCGATCTCAATGGAATTCGGAAGGTTAACAGATTTTCCACCAAAATGCTGAACTTTTATTTTTGGCAAGACATATATATTATGATTTTTTCTATAAGCTCGAAGACAGTAATCTGTTTCATCATAATACAAAAATATATTTTCATCGTAAAAACCGTTTTTTTTAACATTTTCCATTTTAAAAAATAAAAATTGACCATGTACAATTTTCATTAATTGATATTCTTTAAATTTATTTTCTCTCGGTGAAAAATATTCCTTTAAATATTTACCTTTTTCATGTTGCGGTGCTAAAATAATAAAATCATCTATTTTTTTTTGCTGCCTCTAAAAATTTATCTAAAATATTTTTTTTAAATTTTATATCAGAATCCATGTACAAGGCATATTTAGATTTAATTTTTTTTATACCCAAATTTATACCACCAGTTTGACCAGAATTATATTGACTTACGATTATCTTAACATTTTTAAATTTTGAAAACGTTTTTTTAAAATTTTTCTCTTTTGCGTTATCAATAATTAAAACTTTAATACTTGGGTCTATTTTCTTTAAGACTTTTTTGATATTCGATGATGAAAAATATGAAACAAAAAAAACAGTCAAATTTTTATATTTAGACATAAATTATATTTTTGTAGATAGTTTTTTTAGGGTAATTTTAATATCTCTAGAGATCTTTGAATTTAGATTTAGTCCAAACTTTTTAATTTTGCCTTTACTTACTTTATATGAATCCTGATTCAAAATTTTCGAATTCACAAAATGTAATTTTGGTTTATAATTATTTTTTTTAATAATATTAATAATTTCATTTACAGTTTTATTTTCTGACAAAATATTAAATATATCTGATGGAAAGAAATTATTATTTAGAATAAATTCTAAAGTCTTTTGAGCATCTTTAAGACTTAAGTAAGGCCTATAAAGTTTAAGTGCTTTACCCCAGATTGGTATTTTGACTCCCATAACAGAGTTAAAACAGAATTTGTTGACCGCTGTATGAAATCTCATTCCCATAGAATAGCCGCTTATTGTTCCAAATCTTAACGAAATATATTTTACTTTTTCTTGATTTTTTAAATAATTTTCCTCTTTAAGTTTTATTACTGCGTATGGGCTCTGTGGAAAAAGTTTTTTAAGTTTTTCATCTACAATATTTTTTTGTGGTCCATAAATACTAGTAGAGGATACATGAATAAGCTTTGCATTACTTTTTTTACAATAGTTGACAACATTTTTAAACGATCCAAAATTATTCTTATAAATCTCATTTTTTATATCAAAACTTTTCTCTGCATTAGTAATTGAAGCTAAATGCAAAACAATATTTACTTTTGGTATTTTTCGATATAATTTTTTATCCACTGTATCCCCAAATATAAATCTTATCTTTGGACTATTTAAAGATAGCAATACTGAAAATCTTTGATTACTTATGTTGTCAACAATAAAAATTTTTTTTATTTTTTTGTGTTTAATAAAATTTTTAGTTACATAACTTCCAATGTGTCCGAGACCACCAGTAATTAAAATTTTCATTCTTTAATAATTTTTAAAAAACTTTTGAAATTTGAGATATATTCCCGTTTATCATATTTAAAATTGCACAATGTCAAAAGCGAGTCCTCGTTATTTTGAAAGTTTATTTTTATCCAATTGTAAGGTGGAACTAAAAGACATTTTCTTCTTTTTAATTCTAAAGTAAATTTTTTAAAATATTTTCGACTTTTTATACTAATATAAATTTTTCCTCTTAGTGGGATTATTATTTGGCTACATTTTTTATGAGCATGATCAGCTCTAAAAAATTTAGATTTTCCGTAAAGTAAAAAAAACCTTTTTAATTTAAAGGTTTTTGGAAAATGTTTGTTTGTATAAAAAGGTATCAATGTTCCATTATATTCAGGATAAATAGAGTAACTTAAAATTTTTGGTTTTTTAATTTTTATCACTTTTAAATTTTAAATGTTTCATCAAATGTTGGCATTAAACTATCTCTTTTTGATAAAATTGGTTTTTTTATACCCCAGTTTATTTTAAGCTTTTTATCACTATAAATAATCCCTCTTTCATACCTCTGGTACCTATATTCTGACAAGTGGTAAAGGAGTATGTTTTCTTTTCCAAAAAATCCAATACCATGAGCAAAATTCTTAGGTACGTATAGTAGTAATCCAGGTTTTAGTTTAAATTTATAAACCTTTCCAAAATTTTTAGATTTTTTATCTATATCAACACATACATCAATAGCATTTCCTTTTAAAACTGAAAGTATTTTAGCTTGTTTTTTTTTACTTTGGTAATGAAGTCCCCGAATGACATTTTTTTTTGATGAGGAAATAGCTGTAAATTTACAATTAAATTTAATTTTTTTTTTTAGAAAAAGTTCTTTAAAAAAACCCCTGTTATCCGGATAAATAAAAGTTTTGATTAATAATGGTTTCATTTAATGCATATTTAATTTAAAAACGTACTTATAATTTAAACTAATGCATTTTTTTAAAAAATCAATTTATTATGAAAGTAAAATTCACAAATCTATATAAATTAATCTCTGAAAAAAAAAAAATTTTTAACAAAATAAATTTATTGATAAAAAAATCAAGTTTTGTTGGTGGAAAAGATGTAAAGAATTTTGAAAAAAATTTTGCGAAATTTGTTGGATCAAAATTTTGTGTAAGTCTTGGAAATGGTACCGATGCATTAGAAATAGCTGTCATATCTCTAAATCTTAAAAAAGGAACAGAAATTATTATACCTGTGAATACTTGGATTTCGACTGCAGAAGCTATTAAAAACAATGGATATAAAATTATTTTTTGCGATGTTAATTTGGATGATTATTCAATTTGCCTAAAAGATTTAAGGAAAAAAATTTCAAAAAAAACTTCTGCAATAATCGCTGTACATTTATATGGTAATCCAACCGATATGAATTCGATTAAAAAAATAATTAATGGGAAAAACATCAAAATTATTGAGGACTGCGCACAAGCACACGGTAGTCGAATAAAAAATAAACATGTAGGTACTTTTGGAAATATTGGAACATTTAGCTTTTTTCCTGGAAAAAATTTGGGCGCTTTTGGAGATGGCGGAGCTGTAGTAACAAATTCTAAAAGTATCGCTGAATTTTGTGAAAGAGCTAAAAATCATGGAGCTTTAAAAAAATATGACCATAAATTTTCTGGAAGAAATTCAAGACTAGATACGTTACAAGCAGCAATTTTAAATATTAAACTTAAAAATTACAACAATGCTATTTTAAAAAGAAACAATTTAGCGAAGATTTATTTCAAAGAATTAAAAAATATAAAAAATCTAGATTTATTTAATTTAAAAAAAAATTACCGATATAACTTTCATCAGTTTGTTGTGAGGACATCTAATAGAAATAAATTGCAAAAATATCTGAATAAGAAAGGAATTAGTTCTATGATACATTACCCTTATATGCTAAATGAATTAAATTTCTTCCCAAATTCAAACCTAAAAAAAGCAAAAAATCTTGGAAAAAAAATATTAAGTTTACCGATCTCAGAGGAACACACTCAAAAAGAAATAAAATATATATCTAACTGCATTAAAAATTTTTTTCATAAATGAATATATTAATTTCAGGTGCCGCAGGTTTCATAGGGTATCATTTAACCAAAAAAATATGTGAAAACAAAAAATTTAATGTTTTGGGTATTGACTCAATCAATGGATATTATTCAAAAAAATTAAAAAAAAAAAGAATAAGTTTGTTAAAAAAAAATAAAAATTTTTTTTTTAAAAATATAAATTTAACTAAAACGAAAAGCTCAGAACTAATAATTAGTAAATTTAAACCGGATATTATCTATCATTTAGCGGGGCAGCCAGGAGTACTTTATTCTTTGAAAAATCCAGAGAGTTACTACAAAAATAACATTTTAGCGACGAAAAATTTAGTCCAAATTGCAAAAAAGTTAAATATAAAAAAATTTGTATTTGCATCTTCCAGTTCTGTTTATGGAGATCAAAAAAAATTTCCTATTAAAGAAAATTTTAAATTAAAACCAAAAAATCCATATGCAATAACAAAGCTCAAATCAGAAAAAATAATTGAAAAAAAATTTCTAAAAACTGAAATACAATTTATAATATTTAGATTTTTTACAGTTTATGGACCATTTGGCAGACCAGATATGTTTATTCACAAGTTTTTAAATAGTGTTAAAGAAAACAAAAAGATTTATTTATATAACAATGGACTTAATTACAGAGATTTTACATATGTAAATGATGTGTCAAAAATTCTTAAAATTTGTTTAATAAAAAAACTAAATAGAAAAATAATTAATATTTCAAGATGTAGGCCGATTAGAACTGATAAACTTGTAAAATATATATTAGAACTTCTTAAAATTAGAAAAGTTAATATTGTAAAAATACCACCTATAAAAGGTGAAATATTAAAAACTCATGGTAGCAATAAAAGATTACGTTCATTTTTTGGGGATATAAAATTTACAGAACTTAGAGCTGGTTTAAAAAATACTATTAAAAATTATAAATCTACTGGTTTTTAATAAATAAAATATCTAATTGATAAGTTTGACCTGTTGCTTTATTTCCTACTGCTCTATCTACCGACCAAACCGAAAATCCAATTTTTTTTATATGCTCTAAAATTTCATCAAATAATGGTTGATTTTTGTAAAGTTCGACAAGAGATACCTCAGCATAAATTGCATCGATGTGTTTGAGTGTTTTTTTCGCCCCTTTTAAAATTTCTAATTCATAGCCCTGAGTATCAATTTTTAATAAAATATTTTTTTTCATATTAATTATTTTATTGTAAAATTTATCTAAGGGGAAAATATCAATTTCTTCTTT
>MDTD01188846.1_pt1 | contig 13737 bp, 14 predicted proteins | sample 811221 | NCBI WGS metagenome assembly MDTD01 (sample SAMN05326646, study PRJNA326480) | marine metagenome | isolation source: seawater | place: Pacific Ocean: South West | collected 2011
ATGCTTTTTTTGTATAATATTTTCAATGACATTTTAATTAGTATGTACTTTAGGTTGTATTTAAAATATAAGCTTAAATTTGAATTTATATAAATATTATCAAGATAAATTTCAATGAAAAAAATTCTATTTAACAAATTGTTTTCAGATGTAACCAAGTTTTTTTTATTAATTTCGCTTAGTTTGGCTTTAATTATATGGGTAGTACAGGCTGTAAACTTTCTAGATTATATCTCGGAAGACGGCCATGGGATTAAGACCTATTTTTTAATAACAGCTTTAAATCTTCCTAAAATATTTAGTAGAATAATTCCTTTTTGTCTTTTCTTAGCAACATTCTACATAATTAATAAATATGAGACTAAAAATGAGTTATTAATATACTGGAACATTGGAATTAATAAAATAAAATTTATAAATAATTTAATTTATTTGTCATTTATTTTTTTAATAATTCAAATTTTATTAAATGCCTTTATAGTGCCAAATTCTCAGAATTTAGCTAGAGATTATATAAGGTCATCAAATATAGATTTTTTTCCAAACCTAATTAAAGAGAAAAAATTTATAGATACTGTTTCTAACTTAACAATTTACGTTGAAAAAAAAGATAATGATGGAAATTTTGAAAATGTTTACCTTAAAGATAAATTAGATGACGATAAATCTCAAATTATTTATGCAAAGAGTGGTAGATTTAACAATAAAAATAATAAAAACTATTTAGTTTTAGAAAATGGAAAATTTATTGATGTAGACCAAAAAAAAATCACTACATTTGAGTTTAAAAAGACTGAGTTTGATTTATCAAAGTATACAACCAAAACAACAACTTTCCCAAAAGTTCAAGAATTAAAAACTATATACTTGTTAGACTGTATAAAAAATTTAAACAACAACAAAGAATATTATAAAGCTACCAAAATTTTGGTGTGCTCTAAAGATTTAGAAATTTCAATTAAAGAGGAATTATTTAAAAGAATTTTTAAACCATTTTTTATACCTGTAATAACTTTAATAGCATCTATTATGGTAATATTTAATAAAGATTATTTTAATTATTCAAAAGTACAGTACTTAATTTTTACATTTGGAATGATAATTTTAATTATTTCAGAAATATTAGCAAGATGGGTCCAAAGCAATAATTCATTTATAATTTTTTTGTTAATTCCTATTGTTACATTTTTAATGAATTATTTTTTTATTTTTCAAAAACTTAGGGTTAAAATATGATAAAAACATATCAACTTTATATTATAAATTCTTTTTTTAAAATCTTTTTGTATGTTTTTTTTATTTTTTTATTTTTAACAATTGTTTTAAATATTTTTGAAGAAGTTTCTTTTTTTAAAAATACAAATGTAAGTCTTTTTTTTCCTTTATATATGACATTACTGAATACACCATCTGTAATATATGAAACATTTCCTTTTATATTTTTTATAGCTACACAATTTTTTTTTATAAGACTCCTAGATAGAGAAGAGTTAGAAATTTTTAAGAAAATTAGTTTAAGTAATACAAAATTAATAATAATTTTATCAATATTTTCTTTTATATTATCTGCTTTAATAATAATTATATTTTATAATCTATCCTCGAATTTAAAATTTATTTATTTAGATGTTAAAAATAAATATTCAAAAGATAATAAATATCTTGCTGTAGTTACTGAGAATGGCTTGTGGATAAGAGATGAAATAGATAACAAAATTAATATTATTAATGCTGAGAGTTTAAATGATAAAATTCTAAAGAATGTTTCAATTAATCAATTCTCTAGAGATTATGAAATTATATCGAATATAGTCGCAAGCGAAATTAATATAGAAAATAACGAATGGATAATCAAAAAAGGTAAGTTTTCTGAAAATAACAAAAGTTTAAAAGTACAAGAAAACTACCTATTTCAAACAAATTTTAATGCTAATCAAATAAGCAAACTTTTTTCAGACTTGTCATCTTTAAATTTTGTTGAATTAAACAAAATTAGAAAAAATTACGAAAAAATAGGCTACACAATAACGAGTATTAATGTTCATATTCACAAACTTATTTCTTACCCTTTTTATCTAACTATTATGACCATACTTGGTTCAATAGTTATGCTGAATATAAAAAGAAATAAATCAAAGATTTTTCACATAATACTTGGAACTTTATTTTCTGTCTTAATTTATTATATTAGCTATTTTTCTGGATTATTAGGACAAAATGAAAAGCTTCCTCTTGTTTTTTCAATATGGTTACCACTTTTAATAATTACGTTATTTTGCTTAATAGGATTGGTAAGAGTTAATGAAAAATAATATTTTTTTTAAAATTAAATTTATTTTATTAATTTTTTTATTAATTTTTAACTTTAATGTAAATGCAGATGAATTTTTTTTCGAGGGAAATGAAATTTTAATTCTCAATGAAGGTAATAATCTGACATCTAAAAATGGTGCAAAAATCACCTCTAGCGATAATATAGTTATTGAAAGCTTAGAATTTGATTATGATAAATTAAAACAATATTTAATATTGGAAAAAGAAGTAATTATTAATGACCAAAATAATGGAACAGTCATTAAGGCTAACAAAATTTCATATAATAGAATTACTGAGGAAATATTAAGTTATGGAAAAACTAAAGTTTTTATTGATAAAGATTACATAATTAATACCAGCAATGTTATTTACAATAGAAAACTGAATGAGATATCCTCACAGGAAAAAACCACAATTGAGGACAAAAACAAAAACTTATTTACTTCATCAAATTTATTATTTTTAATAAATCAAAAAATTTTTAAAGGAGAAAAAGTTTCAATTAGCTACTTTGATGGCAGTCAAAGTTTTTTTGAGAATTTTTTTGGAAATCTCCAAACTAAAGAATTTTATGGTAAAGATGCTAAATTTTTATTTAATAAAAATTCATTTGGAAATTCTGAAAATGATCCAAGGATTTATGGAAATACGTTAGAAAGAAATGAAAAAAAAACAACTCTTTCAAAAGGAGTTTTTACAACATGTAAAAAAAGAGATGGATGTCCACCTTGGCAAATGAAAGCAGAAAAAGTTATTCATGATAAAGAAAAACAGATTATAAACTATAAAAATGCATGGTTAGAATTATATGATAAACCAATACTTTATTTTCCAAAATTCTTTCATCCTGATCCAACTGTAAAAAGACAATCTGGATTTCTTATTCCAACATTCACTGATGGAAGTGTAGGATCTTCTTTACAAATACCGTACTTTAAAGTTGTTTCAGATAGAGAAGATATGACATTTACACCTAGGATATATACAAACAAAAATATACTTCTTCAACATGAGCATAGAAAAGTTAACAAGAACTCAGATCATATAAGTGACATAGGATTGTTTACATCTGCAATTTCAAGTGGTGAACAGAATTCAAAGTCACATATTTTTTCTAATACAAAATTTGTTTATAATGACAGTTTATTTGATGAAAGTTTATTAGAATTAAATTTTGAAATGGTTTCAAATGACACATACCTTAAAAAGTACGATTTAAAATCTCCAATAATTAAAAATTACAGTACATTGAATTCATTTATAAGTTTCGATGGATATAATGAAAATAGTTCATTATCTATTGAATTGGAGGCTTATGAAGATCTTACCACTATCGGAAATGATAGATACGAGTATATTTATCCAAATATATCTTATAACAGAAACTTAGACAATTTATTTAATTTTGAGGGTGATATTAATTTTTCATCAAATATATATCAAAAACAATATGATACAAATAAATATGATCAGTTGTTAGTCAATGATCTTAAGTATAGCTCTGTCGACAAAATTTCTGAAAATGGAATTTTAAGTAATTTTATATTAAATGTGAAAAATCCAAATACTAGAAACAAAATCGGATCTAGCAATGAAAGTGTATCTAAAAATCAAATACTTACTCAGCTAATGTATAATCTAAGTTACCCTTTGCAAAAAAAAAGTCAGATGAATAATGATATATTTAAGCCAATCCTATCTTTAAGATATAGCCCAAACATAACAAAAAATATAGCTAATGAAGATCAAAGATTAGACGTAGGTAGCATTAATTCTTTTGATAGAATTTATAGCTCAGATGGAATCGAAGGAGGTCAATCAGCAACAATTGGTTTTGAATATAAAAATATTGATTTGCAAGGTGAGGAAAATATAAATTTAGAGCTTTATCAGGTTTTTCGAGATACCGAAAATTCTGATTTGCCTAATAAGACAACTCTTAATCAAAAATACTCAGATATAATTGGAAGATTAAAAATAAATACTCTTGAAAATCTGAGCTTTCAATACAATTTTATGGTTGATAATAATTTAAAGGATACAAATTTAAATTCAATTACCACAGAAATAAAAGTAAATAATTTTGTAACAAATTTTGAATTTTTTGAGGAAAGAAATGCTGTTGGTAGTAAGAGTTTTGTAAGTAATACGACATCTTTAAAGTTTGATAAAAATAATTCTATAAAATTTGCCACAAGAAGAAATAAAGAAATTGATCTAACAGAATTTTACAATTTAGTATATCAATACGAAAATGACTGTTTAAGAGCAGCGCTTGAATACAACAAGCAATTTTATAGCGATGCGGATTTGAAACCAGAAGAGGAATTATTTTTCTCAATTACAATCATACCTTTTTCTAAAATAAACTCTACTAATTTAAATTAATGATAAAAAATATATTTAAATTTATATTTATATTTTTTTTTTTGATCTTGCATGAAGCAGAAAGTAAAGAGGTCAAAATTAAATATATTGTAGAAAATAATATAATAACTAATATTGATATTGAAAACGAAATCAATTATTTGTTGCTAGTGAATAATAAGCTTTCAGAACTTAACAAAGAATTGTTAGTTGAATATTCAATAAAATCGCTACTTAAAGAAAAAATTAAAGAAATAGAATTGAGAAAAAACTTTTTATTTAATCAGAATAATGAGATCGTAAATAATCAAATTGAAATATTTAAAGGAAATCTTGGGATAAAAAGTGAGACAGAGTTTAATGATGTTTTATTAAGACTAAATTTAGATAGAAAATTATTATTTCACAAAATTGAAATAGAAGTTTTGTGGAATAAATTGATTTACGAAAAATTTATAGATCAAGTAATTGTTAATCAAAATCAAATAGAAAATGACCTAAAAATGAAAATTAGTAATTCAAAAGATGAAATTAAAGAATATTTGATACATGAAATTTTATTCACAGCGAAAACAACTCAAGAGTTGAATAATTTATATAGTGAAATAAACAAAAAAATTAATGAAATTGGTTTTGAAAATACAGCAAGTCTTTTAAGTATATCAGAAACTTCAAAATTTGGTGGTAAAATTGGATGGTTAAATGAGAATCAATTATCGAAACAAATTATTGATAAAATTAAAAATTTAGAAAATTTAAAACCCTCAGATCCAATAAAGACACCTAATGGAATATTAATTCTTATGGTAAAAGATACAAGACAAATTAAAAAAAAAATTTCTTTTGAAGATGAGCTGCAAAGAATGATTAATAAAGAGGCCGAAAGCCAACTTACTCAATTTTCGCAAATTTTTTTTAAAAAACTTGAATTAAATACGAAAATTTATGAAAAATAAACCAATCATAATTGTCAGTGGTGAACCTTACAGTATTTTTTTAGAAATTTTTTTTAAAACATTTAAATCAAAAAATTTTAAAAGATTAAATAAACCAGTTGTATTAATTTGCTCTTATGAACTTGCAATAGCTCAAATGAAAAAATTAGGCTACAAATTCAAAATAAATAAAATTAATAATAGTGATATTTCAAATTTAAACAAAAAAAATAATCAAATAAATTTGATAAATGTCAATTTTAAATTTAAAAAACCATTTGATAAAATTTCTTCAAAATCAAACAAATATATAAATATTTGTTTGGAAAAAGCTCTATCGATTATTAAGCAATATAAATTAAATTATTTAATTAACGGACCTATATCAAAAAAACACTTTCTAAAAAAAAAATATCCAGGCATGACAGAATATTTTGCTGACAAAACCGGCAATTCAAACAAAGAAGTTATGTTGATTTATGGCAAAAATCTCTCTGTTAGTCCTCTCACTACACATTTACCTCTTAAAAAAATTTTCAGTAATATCACAAAAAAAAAAATTACTAATCAAATTAGAATCATTAATGACTTTTACAAAAAAAATATGAATAAAAAACCAGTTTTTGCTTTAACTGGTCTTAACCCACATTGCGAAACACAAGGCAGATATTCTGAAGAAAAAGAAATATTAATTCCAGCAATAAAAATTTTAAATAAAAATAATATAAAGGTATTAGGACCTTTTCCTGCTGATACTTTATTTATTAAAGATAACTTAAAAAAGTTTGACGTAATTTTAGGTATGTATCATGATCAAGTTTTAACACCTATAAAAACAATTTATGAATTTAAAGCGATTAATATTACACTTGGATTACCTTTTATCAGAATAACGCCCGATCATGGACCAAATAATCAAATGCTAGGAAAGAATCTTTCTAAACCAGATAGTTTTCAAGAGGCAATAGATTTTATAAATAAATTAAAGTGATAAAGAGACCAAAAAAAAGCTTAGGCCAAAATTTTTTAATAGATAAAAATATTTTAGAAAAAATTTCAAATTCAGTAATAATTGATCCGTCAGATGAAATACTAGAAATTGGACCAGGCACAGGAAATCTCACAGAATTTTTAATAAAAAAAAAATCAAAAAAAATAACAATAATTGAAAAAGATAAAGATCTTGTTCAATTGTTAAAAGATAAGTTTAAAAACACTGTTGAAATTTTAAACGAGGATTTTCTAAATTTTTCTAATAACAATATTTTAAAGAATAAATTAATAATTTTTGGAAATTTACCATATAATATATCCTCTCAAATATTAGTAAAATTAATTATTAATAAGGAAAAATATCAATATCAAAAGTTAATTTTTATGTTCCAAAAAGAGCTAGCTGACAGAATCTTATCAGATGAAAATTCTAAACAATATGGCAGAATTTCAATATTATCCAAGTGGAAATTTAATATAATTAAATTATTTGACGTAAATCCAAATTCATTCAATCCTAAACCTAAAGTTAAAAGTTCTGTTCTTTTATTTATTCTAAAAAAAAAAACACCTAAATTAAAAAATGTTAAAAATCTTGAATACGTTACCAGAGTTTTTTTTAATCAAAGAAGAAAAAAAATAAAAAAACCACTTAATATTTTATTTAAAAACAAAACAAATCTTATAAAGAAGTTAAATTTAGACGAAAATTTAAGGCCACAAAATATTTCTATGAAAACTTTTTTAGAAATAACAAAAGAATATGAAAATCTAATTTAATAATTTTTCTATATGCTTCTCTATAAATGACTTATCGTATTTTATTTTTTTTATGCCATTTAATGATTGATCAATTAAATCACTAATTTCTTTAAAACATTTTTGCAAATCATCGTTAATGACTACAAAATCATAATCTGTCCAATGCTTTACGTCTTGGTAAAAGTCTTTCATCCTCTCTGAAGCAATCAATTTATCTCTCATATCACGACTACTTAATCTTTCATATAAAATATCTTTACTGGGAGGCAAAACAAAAAATGTCAAAATTTTATATCTTATATTTTTTGATTTAATTTGTTTGGTACCTTGCCAATCAATATCAAATATAACGTTATGACCGTTTTCTAAATTTTCAAATACTGGTTTTTTTGAAGTTCCGTAATAATTATTAAATACTTTTGCATATTCTAAAAATTCATCACTTTTGATTAGATTTTTAAATTTTTCATCACTCACAAAAAAGTAATCTTGACCATTTTTTTCATTACTTCTTGGTTGTCTTGTGGTGTGTGATATGGAAATTATAAATTTTTTTTTTTCAGATATTAATTTAACTAAAGTGGTTTTTCCTGCTCCTGATGGTGATGACAATATTACAATTATCCCATCGCTATCAAACGACATTAAAATAAACTAATTACTTTTGCTCTCAATAAATTTAATTGCATCACCTACTGTTAAAATTTTCTCCGCTTCGCTGTCTGAAATTTCTGAACCAAATTCCTCCTCGAAAGCCATTACTAATTCAACAGTATCTAAACTATCCGCTCCTAAATCATCTATAAAGCTAGATTCATCTGTAACTTTCGCTTCATCTATACCTAAATGATCTGCAACTATTTTTTTTACTTTACTTGATACATCTTCTGACATTTTAATCCTTTTGTTATATTTTCGTTAATAAATTATTACTCAACTTTGTCAACCCATATACATGCCTCCATTAACATGCACTGTTTCCCCTGTAATATATGATGCTAAATCCGACGCTAAAAACGCTACAGTATTTGATACATCTTCTCCACTACCTAGTTTGTTCATTGGAATTCTAGATAACAAAATATCTTTAAAACTATCATTGATTTTTTCTGTCATACTAGTTTCGATAAAACCAGGTGATACACAATTTATGGTTATATTCTTTTTTGCATATTCTATCGCTAAGCTTTTAGACATTGCAACCATTCCTGCTTTTGAAGCTGAGTAATTTGTTTGTCCTAAATTTCCAGTGTGTCCTACAATTGAGGTTATGTTAATTATTCTACCATATTTATTTTTGAGCATTTTCTTAATTGCAAATTTGCACATATAAAATGCAGAGGTTAAATTTATGTCAATTACTTTTTGCCACTCTTCATTTTTCATTCGCAGAGATAAGTTATCAGATGTAATTCCTGCATTGTTTACCAAAATATCAAGGCCATTCATTTTATTTGATGCTTTATCAACAAAATTTTCAATTTCTAAATGATCAGAAATATCAAATTTTATAATTTCTATGTCTTTAAATTTTTTTTTTAAGTTATTTAATTTTTCTTGATTTGTACCTGTTGCTAAAATTGTGCCATTAAGTGATACAAATTTTTCTACCAAAGAGTTTCCTATTCCACCAGTAGCACCAGTTATTAAAATTTTTTTATTTTTAAAATTAATCATTTATTTCAATCTTACTTATATCTTCTTCATTATTAATTGCACTAATTTTGATATTCTTGTCAATTCTTTTAATAAGACCCGATAATACTTTACCTGGACCAATTTCTATAAACTGCTTTGTTCCCTCTCCAATCATATATTTTACACTTTCTCTCCATCTCACTCTATTTTCTATTTGTTTAATTAAAAGACTCTTTATCTCTGCTGGTTGTGATATTTCTTTAGCTGTTACGTTTGAGATTAAAATATTTTTACTTTCTTTAAAATTTATTTTATCTAATTCTAATTTCATTATTTCAGTGGCCTTACTCATCAACTTACAGTGAAAAGGTGCACTAACTGGTAATTTTATATTTTTAATGTTAAGTTGTTTCAGTTTTAAAATCAGATCATCTAAGTCCTTTAAATTCCCACTTACAACTATTTGTCCATTGGAATTATCATTGGCTATTTCGCAATTGCTTTTCGTAATCACCGATTCGACTTTTTCGATCTCTGAACCAAGTATAGCCAACATACCGCCCACACCTCTTGGAACCGCAGTCTGCATGGACCTCCCTCTAATTTTTAAAATTTTCAATGCTTCTTCAAAATTAATAACATCACTCGCAGCTATTGCTGAATATTCTCCAAGAGAATGACCTGCAAAGTATTTAGCATTATTTAAATTTATTCCATGTTCATTTTTTATAACATCAAAAATTGAATAACTAATTAAAAATATTGCTGGTTGGGTATTTTCGGTCAAATCAAGTTTATCTTTTGGACCGTTTAATATTAAATCCGATATTGGAAACTTAAGGACTTCATCTGCTTGATTGAATAATTTTTTTACTCTATCATATTTAATATAAAAATCTTTTCCCATTCCTACCGTCTGTGACCCTTGTCCTGGAAATATGACAGAAAACATAAGTATATTTATTTGTTTTTATATTTTTTAAGTGTTGTAATTAAAGAATTAAAATAGTATATCATCTTTTTTTTAATATAAACTATATGAACTTTTACGAGCATACAATAATAGCTAGACAAGACGCAAGTGCATCGCAAATAAAACAAATCACTGAAAAATATACTAAAATAGTTGAAAAAAATGAAGGTGAAATACTTCAAACCCAAAATTGGGGACTTTTAAACTTATCTTATATAATTAAAAAAAACAAAAAAGGAAATTATATTCATTTTAAATTTAAAGGACCGACAAAAATAGTTTCTGACTTAGAAAAGAATGAAAGTATTGATAAAAATCTTCTTAGATATCTAACTGTAAAAGTAAAGAAACTAGATTTAGAGAGTAATTACTTTTCAAAAAAAGAAGACGGGGAAACTAAAACTTTTGAGAAAAAAGGAGAAGACAGGTAATGCAAAAGAAAAAAGCAGGTGGTAAAAAAAAGTCTCAAAGTAATTTTGCTAAGTTAAGTATATTTCAACCAAATAAGTATCGTTTCAAAAAGAGTTGTCCCTTATCAATCAAAGGAGCTCCGAAAATTGATTACAAAAATATAAAATTATTAAAAAGATATGTTTCAGAGAATGGAAAAATTCTTCCTTCAAGAATAACTAATGTAAGTCAAAAGAAACAAAGAGAACTTTCTTTATCTGTTAAAAGAGCAAGAAATCTTGCGTTAATTTAAATATATTAAAAATGAAAGTTATATTATTAGAAAATATTAGGAAAGTTGGAACCATCGGTGAAATTATTGATGTTAAAAGAGGCTTTGCCAGAAACTTTTTAATTGCAAACAAAAAAGCTTTGTATGCATCAAAAGAAAATATAAAGGAAGTCGAAAAAATAAAAAGTGAATTAAATAAAAAAGATTTAGATAAAAAAAAACATGCAAAAGAGATCGCTGATAAATTGAAAAATAAAGAATATCAAATCAAAAAACTAAGTACAGAAAACAAAGAACTTTACGGATCAGTTAAACCTACAGAGATTTCTAAAATAATTTTCGAAAAAGACAAGGTTGAAATAAAACCTGCTATGATACAACTATTAGATGATATTAAGTCTTTAGGTGATTTTAAAGCTAACATAAATTTACACTCTGAGGTTCAAGTTCAAATAAAGCTTAAAGTTATTGCCGCAGAATCTATTCAATAATTATACAATATTATCCCCAAATAAATATTTATATTCATTATTCATACTATATCTAATAGCTTTGAATAATGGAAAAAAACTTTAATTTGGTTCAGAATAATTTTAAAGAATTGCCAAACAATATCGAAGCTGAGCAATCTGTTCTTGGCTCCATATTATTATCAAATGAAATTTTTGATGAAATAAACACTATAATTAATAACAAAAATTTTTACGACCCAATGCATCAAAAAATATTTGCAGCAATTGAAAATTTAATTTTTAAAGGATTGTTGGCAAACCCCATTACTTTAAAAAATTATTTCGAAAATGAGAAAGATGAAATCAATGTTCCTGAATACCTTGTTAAAGTAACAAAATTTTCAACCTCTACAAGACAAGCAATAGAGTATTCTAAAATCATCTATGATATGTTTGTAAGAAGAGAGTTAATAAAAATTTCTGAAAGCACAATTGAGATAGCAAAATTAAATGATTTAAATACCAGTGGTCAAAGTATTATTGAAGACTCTGAAAAATTATTATTTGATTTAGCTGAAAAAGGATCTTTTAGTTCTTCTTTGGTTAAATTTGATGATGCTATGAAACTTACTATTCAAATGGCCTCTAGTGCGTATAAAAACGATGAAGGTATAGTCGGTGTCCCAACTGGATTAAGAGACTTAGATGACCGACTTGGAGGACTGCATAACTCAGATCTGATCATTATAGCTGGACGTCCATCAATGGGAAAAACAGCTTTAGCTACAAATATTGCATTCAATGCAGCTCAAAAACTACAAGAAAGTGGAAAAAAATCAACGATAGCTTTTTTTTCATTAGAGATGTCTTCGGAACAACTATCAACAAGAATTCTAGCTGAGCAATCTAGAATTAAATCAAATGACATTAGACGAGGAAAAATATCAGAGGAACAATTTGATAAATTTATTGAGACATCCAAGAATATTGCTGAACTACCTTTGTTTATAGATGAAACACCAGCAATAAGTATTGCTGCTTTAAGTAATAGAGCCAGAAGGATTAAAAGAATACATGGATTAGATTTAATAGTAATTGATTATATCCAATTAATGAGAGCAGTTAAGACGAAAGATGGAAGGGTACAAGAAATTTCTGAAATTACACAAGGTCTGAAAGCTTTAGCTAAAGAATTAGGCGTGCCTGTATTAGCTTTATCTCAATTATCTAGAGCAGTTGAACAGAGAGATCTGAAAAAACCTCAATTATCAGACTTAAGGGAGTCTGGATCTATAGAACAGGATGCTGATGTAGTAATGTTTGTTTACCGTGAGGCTTATTACTTGGAAAAACAGGAACCAAGAGTAGCAACAGTAGAACATGCAGAATGGCAAGCAAAAATGAACGAAATTTCTAATTTGGCTGAATTAATCATTGGAAAACAAAGACATGGTCCAACTGGCAATATTATGCTCGAATTTGAACCTATGTTTACTAAATTTAAAGATACTCAATTAGGCTAAATTAAATTATATATAGCTATTGATGTTTGCAGACTTTTACCAAACTAATATTTTAAAAAAACCTAAAACTATTTTTCTTGTATTGATTTTAGTTTTATTAAGCTTTGCGTATAATTCAAAAGATTTTCGATTAGATGCATCCTCAGACACATTATTAATTGAAGGAGATCCAGACTTAAAATATCTTAATGAAATTACTGAAAGATATGGGGCTAAAGATTTTTTAGTTTTAACTTTTACTCCCAAAGAGAAAATTACAGATGAGTCTACTATTAATAATATTCTTAGTTTAAAATATAAAATTCAAAGTCTCGATTGGGTGCATAGCGTAATTACTATATTAGATGTACCTCTGTTAAACAACTCCGAAAAACCATTAAATGAGAGATTGAATAATTTTGTAACTTTAAAAGATGACGAAGTTGACAAGGATAGGGGTTTTAAAGAAATAATTAATAGTCCAGTTTTTAGAAATTTTGTAATAAGTGAGGATGGGGCTACCACTGGTATCATTGTTAACATCAAAAAAGATTTAGGATTATCTAAAATTGAAAGCACAAATGTAAAAGAAATTGAAAAATATAAAGATTATTTAAAAAAAAAAAATCATAATAATATTATAGAAATTAGAAGCATAATTAGTTCTTATGATGAGGTTGCAAAAATTTATTTAGGGGGAATTCCAATGATTGCTGACGATATGATGTCATTTATTAAAAATGATATCATTGTTTTTGGAATTGGAGTTTTAATATTTATAATTGTCACTCTGTGGTTTGTCTTTAGAAAATTAATATGGATACTGATACCTTTGAGTAGTTGTTTTTTTTCTGTTTTAATAATGATTGGTATGCTGGGTTTGCTTAACTGGAAAGTGACAGTAATTTCATCAAATTTTATTGCCCTAATGCTAATTCTAACAATGGCTATGAATATTCATATGAGTACAAGATATATTCAATTGAAAGCAAATTCTCCTGAAATAAATAATATCGATTTAATTTTTAAAACTACTCAAAAAATGTTTTGGCCAATTCTTTATACAGTTTTAACAACAATTTGTGCTTTTCTATCACTTATATTCAGCGAAATTAAA
>MDTD01045666.1_pt1 | contig 13736 bp, 13 predicted proteins | sample 811221 | NCBI WGS metagenome assembly MDTD01 (sample SAMN05326646, study PRJNA326480) | marine metagenome | isolation source: seawater | place: Pacific Ocean: South West | collected 2011
AAAATGGCTATATAAAAGAGAGGTTTTTTAATCATACAATTTATCATTTACCAGTAATAACAAGAGGTAAAGGATCTTCATTTAGTTTATTTTTAAACTATATAAGCTTTGTTTTTTCGGCAATTTTTTTTGGTTTTTTATATTTAAGAAAAAAAAATTTCGAAGTCGTTTTCGTGTACAATACATCACCGGTTACACAAATTATAATTGGTTATTTTTTTAAGACATTATTTAAAGCAAGATTAGTGACGTGGATTCAAGACATATGGCCTGAGTCAGTCTCAGCGACAGATCATCTTAAAGAAAATTTTGTATTCAAAATATTTAGAAAGTTTTGCCATTCTCTGTATAAGGTAAATGACTTACTAATTTTACAATCAAAAAACTTTTTCAGTTATTTAAAAAAAAACAAAATTCATACTAAGAGTGTTTATTTACCTAACTCATCAAATCTTGACTTAATCAAAAGAAAATCTAGATCTTTTAAATTAAATAAAAAATTTAAATTTAATTTCGTATATGCTGGCAATATAGGATTGGCCCAGGATTTTTTTAATTTTGAAGTTTTTTTAGAAAAACTTTATAAAAAAAATAAAAATATTAAATTTCACATTATAGGTTCAGGAAGTTATAAAAAAACACTGATTAAAAATATTAAAAATAGAAATTTGTCTAATGTAGAGCTTTATCCGTATATAAAAAATAAATATCTATATAATTATTTAAACGAGGCAGATGTTTTATTTTTATCATTAAAAAATAGTTATATATTTAATCTCACTTTACCCTCCAAATTACAAAATTATTTATATTGTAAAAAACCAATATTAGCCTGGGCCGATGGAGCAACAAAAAATATAATTGATGAGTCTAATTGCGGTATAGCTATAAAACCTGGAAATATTTCATCCTTATTGAAAGGTACTCTTAAATTAGTCAAAAAAAGAAATTTAAAAAAAATAGGATATAATTCAGGTAATTTTTACAAAAAAAACTTTGCATTAAATAAAATAAAAAAAAAATTGGTTTTATATTTATTAAATATAGATAAATAAAAATATGATAAAAATTTTAATTTTAGGTTCAACTGGTATGATGGGTTCTACAATTTCTAAAATATTAAAAAATGATGAAAGATTTGAAATACTATGTAGTTATAAAAGTTCAAAAAAAATTAAAATCATAAAATTAAATGCAAAACAAAAAATAAAATTAAATGTGAATAATTTAAATGAAATTAAGAGAATAATAAATAAATTCGAGCCAGATTATTTAATTAATTGTGTAGGTTTAATTAAACAGTTGTTTAATAAAAAAAATATTAAAAAGGCAAGATATTTAAACTCCATATTACCAAAAAAATTATCAAAATTTGCAGATAAAAAAAAATTTAAAATTATTCATTTAAGTACTGATTGTGTATTTTCTGGAAAAAGGGGGAATTATAAAGAATTGGATAAGCCAGATGCTACAGATTTCTATGGAATTAGTAAATTTAAAGGAGAAGTAAGGTCTAAAAATGTTTTAAATATTAGGACTTCTATAATTGGTCATGAGGTTAACACTAGCTACAGTCTACTGAATTGGTTCTTAAAACAAAAAATTGTGAATGGATTTAAAAAAGCTTTTTTTTCTGGTTTAACTACTTTAGAGCTTTCAAAAATTATAATAAATGAAGTTATATTAAAAAATAAAATTTCTAACGGCTTATTTCATGTCTCTGGTCCAAAAATAAGCAAATTAAATTTGTTAAAAATAATAAAAAAAATATATAAAAAAAATACCACAATTAACATTGATTATAGTTTTAAAATTGATAGGTCTTTAAATTCAAGTAAGTTTAGAAAAAAAATAAATTTAAGAACTAAATCATGGCCTAAAATGATAAAGGAGCTTAAAATTTTTAATGAGAATTTTTAATAATAAAACATATCTTATAACTGGTGGCACAGGATCTTTTGGATCCACTATGGTAAAAAATTTATTAAAAAAAAAAAATATTAAAGAAATTAGAATTTTTAGCAGAGATGAGAATAAGCAAGAAAAATTAAGAGTAGAGCTTAATTCAAAAAAATTAAAATTTTTTATTGGAGATATTAGAGACATAAATTCTATAAAAAAAGCTACTGAGGGTGTAGATTATATCTTTCATGCAGCAGCACTTAAACAAGTACCATCTTGTGAATTTTATCCAATGGAGGCTGTACAAACGAATATAATTGGAACTAGAAATGTCATAGACGCATGTAAATATAATAAAATAAAAAAAGCAATTTTTTTGAGTACAGATAAAGCAGTTTATCCAGTTAACGCTATGGGTATGACAAAAGCTTTAATGGAAAAAGTTGTTTTATCTTATTCTAAAGATAAAGATGTAAACTTTTGCATAACACGTTATGGAAACGTTATGGGATCTAGAGGCTCGGTAATACCCTTATTTATAAATCAAATAAACAACAACCAAAATGTAACTATTACAAATTTGAATATGAGTAGGTTTTTAATGTCTTTATCTGATACTGTAGATTTGGTTTATCAAGCTTTAATTGAAGGCAAGAATGGGGATATTTTTGTTCAAAAGTCACCATCATCCACAATTGAAATTGTGGCAAAATCTCTTTTAAAAATATTAAAAAAAAATAATAAACTAAAAAATATTGGTGTAAGACATGGAGAAAGATTGTATGAAATTTTAATCTCCAAAGAAGAAATGTTAAGAACAATTACAAAAAAAAATTATTTTATTATTAAACCAGACAATCTAGATCAAAATTTCGCAAAATTTTTTACTAAAGGTCAAACAAATCTAAATAAAATTAAAGAATATAATTCCTTAAATACTAAAAATTTAAATTTGAGTGAAACAATTATATTATTGAAAAAACAATTAAGAAATGAAGAAAACAAATTCTAAATTAAAAGTAATTACTCTTTTTGGAACAAGACCTGAAATAATAAGATTATCGAGGATAGTAAATAAGTTTGATTTTTTCTTTAAAAATATTTTAGTTAATACAAATCAGAACTTTAGTTATGAATTAAATGAAATTTTTTTTAAAGATTTAAATATAAGAAAACCAGATTATTCTTTTAAGAAATCTAGTGGAAATATAATTGATAAAATTTCTAACATGCTAAAAGAATTTGATAAAGTATGTAAAAAAGAAATGCCAGATGCTTGTTTGTTGTTAGGTGATACCAACACATCATTGTTAGCATATGTTTGTAAAAGACTTAAGATTCCCATATTTCATATTGAAGCAGGAAATCGAAGCTTCGATATGCGTGTCCCAGAGGAAATTAATAGAAAAATTGTTGATCATCTTTCAGATGTTAACTTAACCTATAGTCAAATTTCAAAAAACAACCTGATATCTGAAAATATAGATCCTGATAAGATTGTGTTTTTAGGAAGTCCTTTACAAGAAGTGTTTGATTACAATAAGAAAAAAATAAATAAATCACAAATTTTAAAAAAATTAGGTATTAAAAAAAATGGCTATTTTCTTATATCTTTTCATAGAGAGGAAAATGTTGATAATAAAAAAAATTTTAAAAATTTCCTAGAACTATTAAATTTTTTAAACTCAAAATTTAAAATTCCTATAATTGTTTCAACTCATTTTAGACTAAGCCAAAAATTACAGAAACAATTGAAAAACTTTAAATTGAACAAAGTAAAGTTCATGAAACCATTTTCATACACAGATTATTGTAAATTACAGCTCTCTTCTAAAATTATTTTTTCTGATAGTGGTTCGCTTACCGAGGAAACCTCAATTATGGGTTTAAAATCTATTAATATAAGAGACTCACAAGAAAGACACGAAGGATTTGAAGAAGGTATGGTTCCGCTAACGGGATTGAATGTAAATCTAATTGAGAATGCCATAGATTTTTTATTAATTAATAAAATTAAAGTAAGTAAAGTGATGGATTATGAAAAAGGTAAAAATATTTCGTCTAAATTAGTCACTATTTTAATAAGTTATATAGACCAAATAAATAAAAAAAGTTGGCTTAAAAACAATTGATTATTAGTCCTTAAATTATAGAATTTATTTTTAGTTTTAATAATATATTTAATTGTTTAATAAGCCTTTTAAAGAAAACTTATAAATGGAAAGCTTAAATATTTATTTTTATACAATTTTAATACTATTAAACATAGTAACTTTACAATTAACAAATTTTTTGTCTAAAAAATATAATCTTTATGATTTACCAAATGATAGGAAATTACATGTTAAGCCAATATCTTATCTTGGTGGCACTCTTTTCTTTTTAAGTAATTTTACCTACATTGCTTATTTTAAAACTTTATTTTTTGAAAGCCATTTCTTAATATATAACTTATCACACATATTTTCTTTAATTTTTATTTCATCATTTATATTTTTAACAGGTTTATTAGATGATAAAGTAGATTTAGATCCTTTAAAAAAAACAATAATTCTATTAATATTTATATCATCTGCAGTTTTAATTGATAGTGAGCTTTTAATTTCAAGTTTGAGTTTTGAACTTTTAGAAAAAGAATTTAATCTTAAAAATTTTTCAATTTTTTTTACCATTTTGTGTATATATATTTTTATTAATGCAGCCAATATGTTTGACGGTGCGGACCTACAACTAGGTTTATATTTTTTTGTCTTAATTATTTATTTATATTTTAAAAGTAATTATTTAAATATTTTTGCTCCAATATTAATCCCTTTAATAATTTTTTTAATCGCAAACTTTAAAAACTTTTGCTTCATGGGTAACAATGGGTCTCATTTTCTAAGCTATATTTTATCAATATTTATAATTAAATTTTATAATATTGGTGTATTGAGTTCAGTTGAGGAAGTAGTGATTATAATGTTAATACCTGGATTAGATTTAATAAGACTTTTTATAAAAAGGGTTTTAAATAACAAAAAATTTTTTGAGTCTGATCTTGATCATATTCATCATATTTTAGGTAGACGTTTAAATAAATATCTAGTTCAACTTATAATTTTACTTTTGATTATAATTCCAGTTATTATTTCAGAAATATCTGGCTTTTATATAATTGGAATAGTTTTTGGTATTTTAAGCTATTTTCTGTTGTTAAAAAAAATCTAATGATTTTTTTTTGGTTTCATTTGTATAAAAATTATAAATAAAGAACAAATCAATGAACTGATTAAAACAAGTGTGTAATTAATAATATTTATGTGTTTTTTGACTACAATATTATTAATAATTTCTCTCTTTGCTTCATCTAGAGTAGTTTCAAAAACTTGCTTAACAAAAATTGTGTCTTGTATTGCATTTTTGGTCTCTATTTGAGCATCTATATTGGTTATTTCTGATTCTTCTACGAACATATACAGATCCTCTTTCGATTTTATTAAACTATCTATCAGATTAATAAAATAAACTTCATAAGATTCAAATGCTTCTGTAACAGATTTTGACATGTTATTTTTTACATCTTCAATATTGTTTTCCATTTTGCCTGAAACAACACAATTAAAAAAATGATCTTCACTTTCACATTTCATAGGTAAAAATTCATATTTATTAATTTTTGCATACTTATTCGTCGCCTCGTCACTAATCCACCTTATTGCTACTTTTGTGTCGGTTCTCAAATTTAGATTTTCAATTGTTAAGGTAGTTAATTTTATTAGGTTTGTAGAAACTGATATATTATAAAAATTTTCCTTATACTTATTGAATGAAAAACCTACTAAAAAAAAAATAGCAACAGTAATTAAAATTATATAAAATTTTTTTTTTACTTCTTCTAGATAGTCTAATAATGAAATATACATTAATTATTATTCCAATTTAATATTTTTAAGTAATTAATTATTTTAAATTTTGTAATATAAAGCTTAATATATGAATAATGTTAAGAATAAAAGAAAAAATAATGTATTTTTTAGTATCATCTTAACAACATATAACTCAGAAATTTATATAAGCTCTGCACTTAAAAATTTAATTAATCAAAAATTTAAGGAATTTGAGGTGATATTAGTTGATGATGGTTCTTCAGATAATACTTTGCATATTGCTAAATTATTTAAAAATAAATTAAATCTAAAAATTTTTAAGTTATTTCATTTTGGATCGCCTGCTAGATCGAGAAATTTTGGAATAAAAAAATCAAAAGGTAAATATTTATGTTTTTTTGATTGTGACGACTCGTTTTATAACGATAAACTACGGATTATATATAATTTTATAAAAAAAAATAATTCTGATGTTTTCTATCACAATGTTTACTTAAAAAAAGAAAAAAAAAATTTCTATAGTAAATATATTAATAAAAAGAACTCATTTAAAGATTTATTGTTAAATGGAAACAAGATTGTATTTTCCTCGAGCTGTGTAAAAAAAAAATTTTTAATAAAAAAAAATATAAAATTTAATGAAAATAAAAAATTTGTTTCAGTTGAAGATTATGATTTTTGGTTAAAAGTTGCAAAATCTAAGGGATATTTTTTCCTAATTAATAGGATACTAGGAACATACAATCTTAATGTAATGAGTATATCTAGAAATAGAATTAATCATTATCTAAATACTTTAAGTTTGTTAAACTCATATAAAAAATTTTTAGTTTCAGATATTATAAATTTTAAGTTGAGAAAAATTCACATTTTAATAAGTTTTATTAAAATCTCTATTTATGAAAAAAATTTTCAATTTTTATTTTTTATATTTAGTTATTTGATTGGTTTTAGAAAAAAATGACCTATGTAAAAAATAATTTATTAAATAAAAAAAATATTTTTTTTATTTTACTCTGTATTTATCCGTGGTTATTAATATCTGGACCTTTCCTTTCAGATTTAATAGCAATAGTTTTATCATTTTATTTTTTATACTCAAAATTTTCTCAAAAAAACTTTGATGAATTTAAAAATATATTTTTTATTTTATTCATTTTATTTTGTTTATATATTTCTATTAATTCTTTATTTATCGGACAAACTCTATTATCAATAAAACCATCTGTATTTTATTTTAGATTTGGCTTATTTGCATTAGCAGTAGTTTTTTTAATAAAAGAAAATGAGAGTAGATTAAAATATTTTTCTTATAGTTTAATTGGGATATTATTTGTACTCTTTGTTGATAGTATTTTTCAAAAAATCTCTGGTGTAAATCTGTTAGGAACAAAAATGCACCACTCAATAAGAGTGAGTTCACTTTTTGGAGATGAACTAATATTAGGATCATATACAGTTAAAATATTGCCAATTGCATTGGCTTTTGTATATTTTTTGAATATAAAAAAAAATATAACAATTTCTTTAATTTTAATATTTATAGGTATTATTTTAATTTTGTTGAGTGCTGAAAAAGCAGCATTAGCAATGGTTATTATATTCTTAATTTTTTTTGTCACTAAGTTGAACTTAAGTAAAAAAAAAAAATTTATTTTATCTGTTATTTTCTCATTCCTTATCGGTATAATTTTACTTTCAAGTGAAAACTTAAAAAAAAGATTAATTTATGAATTTGTCAAAAATATAGGATATGGACAATATATTTATTCGAAGATGCATGATAGCCATTATAGAACTGCTTATAAAATGTTTGAGGATAAACCTTTATTTGGCCATGGACCTAAAATGTTTAGAATTAAATGTTCAAATAAAAAATATGAAGTAGATCAGTTTTCGTGTGCAACACACCCACATAACTATTCATTACAACTTTTAGCAGAAACTGGTGTAATTGGGTTTATCTTTTTTATAATTTTCTATTTAAGTTTACTAAGGATAATTATTAAATTGATTGTGTCAGATTTTTATAAAAAAAATTATTCTTTTTCTCTATTTATAATGTGTTCCTCATTATTTATTATTTATTTACCAATAGCACCTTCGGGAAATATATTTAATAATTGGTCATCCAATATTAACTCTTTTTCTATAGGAATTATGTTATATTTTTTAAAAATCAGTTTAAAAAATAATCTAAACGAACAAAAAGAGTAATTTGAGTTTTAATAAAAGTGTTCCTCTTGAGGATTTTTAATTTTTTCTAATTCATACTCAATCATTTTTTTTACTAGTTGTCGTAAATTAGTTTTAGGTTTCCAATTAAGTGTTTTTTTAATTTTTTTGATATTTGCTTTTAAATAATGCAATTCTTGATCTCTAAAAAATTGTTTTTTGATAATCATTAATTTTTTTTTTGTTTTCTTGTCATAGCAATATTTTTTAATTCCTTTTTTTCGAAATACAGGATCAAAATCTATTTCTTCACAAACTAATTTAAAAAAATCTAATATAGATGTTGATATACCTGTTCCAACCACAAAATCATCTGGCGTACTATGATTAATAATTTTATAAATTGCTTCAACGTAATCCTCTACATATCCCCAATCTCTGCATGAATATAAATTTCCTAGCTCTACAGGTTTGGCATTTTTATGTTTAATTCTTATCAAACTTGAAATAATTTTTTTTGTTACAAACTCTGGTCCTCTTAAAGGACTTTCGTGATTAAATAAAATTCCAGAACATGCAAAAATTTTAAAGCTATTTCTGTAGATTCTAACTAGATCATGCGCACTTACCTTCGATACTGCATAAGGACTTATTGGATTAAACTCTGTAGTTTCATTCTGAAATTTTTCTCTTGAGTTTCCATACATTTCAGATGTTGATGCTTGATAAAATTTTGTTTTTGGAGAAAAGTTTTTTATTGTTTCGAGTATATTGTATACAGCTTTGTTATTTACTTCATAAGTTGTAAATTTATTGTGAAACGAATAATCTACAAAACTTTGAGCAGCTAAATTAAATAAATAGTTAGGTTTAAGATTTTTAATTATTTTTGAAAAATATTCATATTCGGTTATATCGCCGTAAATAATATTGATCTTATCAAAAATCCCTAAATATTTTAATCTTTGAAATTTGTAATTTGAGGTTCTTCTTGATAACCCATATATAATAAAATTTTTCTTTAATAAATACTTTGCTAAATACGAACCGTCTTGACCGTTAATACCTGTTATTAAAGCGATTTTTTTTTTCATATAATTATTTAATATAAATAAATATTTTTTTTATCTTTTAAAGTAATTAATGGTTAAATTCAGTTTTGAACACTTTTTTTTTAAAAACATCTATTATTACAAGTAAAATTATGAACTTAATACTATATTTTTAATTATCATTTGATAATAAAACTTATTAAATAATTTTTATGTAAATTTTACGTTATGAGTAAAAATAGACTTTTTAGCATATCTAAAAATTTACTAATATTTTTTTGTATAATTTTTCTCTTTTATGAAGCTTATAAAAATTTCAATTTTATAGAGACAAAATTTATTGAAAATAGAAATATATTCATAACTATAATTATTGTTAAATTAATTCATCATAATTTGTTATCTATTAGAAATTTTTCTCTTTATAGGATATGCGCGTATTACAAAGGAAAATTTATTGACTGGAGTCAAATTTTCTTTGAAAGTTTAATTTTTAATGTTTTAGTCTCACATACCGGATCAGTATATAGAGCGATACAAACAAAGAAAAGAGGACTTGAATACAAAAAATATATTGGAATATTCTATATTCTTTTCACGAGCTATATCCTTATTAATGTATTGTTAGTAATGTTAGAATTAATGTTTTTACAGGAGGTAAGTTTTCAATTTAAATTGAATTTACTACTAATTTTTCTTATATTATTTGTAATAATTATATACTCACCAAAAATCTTACAATTAATAATAGAATACGATTTTTTTAAAAAAAATACTTTAAGATTTAAATTTGTTAAAAAAATTTTTGAAACCTATGGATTAATTTTTTCTTTCATTAAAACACAGTCATTTTTAAAAAAAACTATTTATTATTTATTTGGATATGGGATAGTTATTCATTTTGTTGAACTTTATATTTTTTATGTTTCATCAGTAATAATACAACCTGATTTGGCAATAAAAACAGTTTTAATATTATTTGGACTTAGTTTTATATTAGACCGAATTCCATTTATATCAAATATCCCAGGGATTAATGAAATTTTATTTGCTAGCATAAGTATACCTTTAGGTTTGTTTTTTTATGAAGGATTAATATTGAAACTTGCTTTGAGGATTACTGGAATAATATCTATATTTATTAATTATTTAATATTTTATATTTTAAATTCGATAAATAAGATAAAAATATGAAATGATAATTGTAACTCTCACTAAAAATTCATCAAAAACAATTTCAGAAACAATAAAAAGTTTAGAAAATCAAAATATGGAGGATATTTTGTGGATTGTTTTGGATGATCAATCAACAGATGATACGTTAAGTTTGATTAATAATTGTAAAATTAAACACGAAATAATAAAAGTGAATACAAAGGGTTTATTTTTTGCATATAATGAGGCGTTAAAAATTTTACAACAAAGAAATTTTAAAGATATAATTTTCTTTCTACATTCAGACGATTTGTTATATGGAAATGAAACTCTCAAAATTGTTAAAGATAAATTTAAAGAGCATAATATAAATGCTTTAATTGGCAATATAGTTTACTTTAAAAACAATAAAAATGAATACTTTAGAAATTGGAGATCTAATTTTCCTCTAAAACAAAATAAGATTGACAATAAACTATATAAATTTTCCCAGATATTAAAGAAAGATTTATTATTTGGGTGGTCCTTTCCACATACATCATTTTTTTTTCACTCTAATATTTTACAATTCATACCAAAATATGATGAGAGTTTTAGAACAAGTTCAGATTACGGTTGGTCTGTTGAAATAATGTTACAAAATAAATTTGAAATTTTTTATTTAGATGAATTTTTAATTAAAATGAAATCTGGAGGAACAAGTACAAATTTTTCGAATTTTTTTGATCAATTTATAAATGATTATAAAATTATAAAAAAATTATTTTATAAAAATATAACAGATATATTTTATTGTTATTGTGTATTATTTTTTAAAAAATTTAGAAAAATAAAACAATTTTTTTAAGAATATAATTATTAGATGTTATATAATATTAACTTAAAAAATTCTTACTATGATTTTTAAATATAATACTAAAAAAATTAAAAAAATAAAAAAATCTATAATTATAAAAAGTTCTCATTTCTCTGATATTAGAGGAAATTTATTTACCATTTTTAACAATGAAATGCAGAAAAAATTAATAAAGAAAAAATTTAGAAAATATCATGATAAAATTATGGTAAGAAAAAAAAATACTCTAACCGGTATTCATGGTGATAATAAAACTTGGAAGGTATTAAGTTGTATTGAGGGAAAAATTTTAGTTGTATTAGTAAATTGTGATAAAAAAAGTAAAGAATTTGGTAAGTATTATAAAATTGTACTTAAGGACAAGGATTTTAAGTCAATTTTGATCCCACCTAAAGTTGGTAATTCCTACCTATGTTTAGATAAAAAAAATATAATTTATTATAAAATTTTTCATAACGGTAACTATAATGATTTTAACAAACAGTTTACCTATAAGTGGAATGATATTAGATTTAAAATTTCTTGGCCAATTAAAAAACCTATTCTTTCTAAAAGAGACAAATAAAATAATTGAAATTAATGCCTTTGAAATTTTTTAGGCAGCAAATTAGAATATAATAAATAAATAATAAAATTAAAAAAATATTTTAGTATAAATAAATTTGACCATTCAATTTCCCCAACATATTCACTAATCTTTCCTTTTAAACCTTTTTTAAAATTAAAAACATTTTTAAGATTAATTGGATCGTCACCTATAAAATAATATTTTTTAATACCACGTTTTTGAGCTTCTTTGATAGTCTCAATCATTAATGGATAGCCAGATTTATATATTCTTCCTAATTTAGTTGATACCGCAAATAAATCCCATGCACGCGACTCGTTGTATAGAGCTGCTCTGAAACCTAATATTTTTCCATTATGATCGTTAGCTTGTAAATAAATAATTTGTTGTTCTAAGTTGTTGAAAATATTTTTTACTTCGTCATGACTATGTCCCTTACCTAGTTTTTTTTCTCTTTCTAAATCTTTACTAAGTTTGTAAATCAAATTTGTATCAGGTTTTTTGATAACCTTTATATTCACTGGATTTTTTAAAGCTCTATTATAATTATATCGCCATTTCCGGTCACAATTTTTTAAAACAGACTCAATAGACTGATTTAAATCACACTCTATTTGTGTACTACCAGATCTTTTATATAAAACTCTAAGTAAATTATTATTCTTTAATAATTGATCTATTTTGTTACTTTTATTAATTGTAAAATCTATTCTTAAATACTTTAAATAAAATTTATTTTTAAATTTTTCTAAATAATTAATTAATTCTTTTAAATATTTTTGATCTCCATTAATTGAGCCTGGAAAATAAATAAATAATACAAACCATTTTTTTTTGATTAGTAATTGACAAGTAGATAAAATTTCGAAGTTTTTTTTTAATTCTAATCTTAAAATTTCCCACCCAAATTTTTTTTTTATTTCACCCCATTTATAAAATTGTCTATAATCACCATTAGATTTTAATACAATTTTATCCCACTGTTGACTATCAAGATTTGAAATTTGAAATTGACACATATCTTAAATATTAATTTATCAAATTATAAAATATTTTTAATTAAAAATCTTAAATTTTTTTATCTACTTTAAACTCTTGTCTTTAGTTAATAAAAGTAATAAATAAACTTTTTAATATGAAAAAAGTTATTGTAGTAACAGGAGGAGCTGGTTTTGTTGGTTCCAATATGATTCAATACTTACTAACAAAAACAAAATTTAATATAATTAGTATAGATAATTATTCTGCTGGTTTAAAAAAAAATCACGTTAAAGACAAAAGAGTAAAATATTTTAAGTCTGACACTAAAGATATACAAAAGGTTCTTAAAAATTATAAAAAAAATATAATCTCCCTTTTTCATTTTGGTGAGTTTTCAAGAATATATCAAAGCTTTTTAAAAATGAATGAGTGTATAGAGTCAAATTCGGTTGGTTCACATGCAGTATTTAATTTTTGTTTATCAAACAATATTAAATTAATTTATTCAGCAACGTCTGCAAGTATCGGTAATGATGGAAAAGATAAAAATTTATCTCCTTATGCTTTTACTAAAGCAAAAAATCTTGAAATGTTAGAAAATTTAAAAAAATGGTTTAGATTTAAATATGAAATTATTTATTTTTATAATGTATATGGCCCAAACCAGATTTCATCAGGAAGTATGGCAACAGTGATTGGAATTTTTCAGAATCAATATAAGAATAAAAAACCATTAACTATTGTAAAACCAGGGACTCAATCACGAAGGTTTACACATGTTAGGGATACGGTTAAAATTTGTTATCTTGCTTGGAAAAAAAATAAATGCAAGCATTACAGTATATCTAATAAAAAAGCTTATAGTATTATCCAGGTTGCTAAAATGTTTAATTGTAAAGTTAAATTTTTGCCTCCTCGAGCAGGAGAAAGGTATGCTTCAGCTTTAACAGATATGAACTTATCAAATAAAGTGCATAAGCTTTTTGGGACAACACAACTTAAAAATTATATTAATACTTATATTAAAAGTCTTCAATTTTGAGGTATTTCATTGTTTACAATATATTTTAAAAAGGTATAACACTATCGCCGGTGATTATTGCGTTGGTGTTATACCCGATCCCATTCCGAACTCGGAAGTCAAGCCCTTCTGCGCCGATGGTACTTTGTCTTAAGAC
>MDTD01059991.1_pt1 | contig 13733 bp, 10 predicted proteins | sample 811221 | NCBI WGS metagenome assembly MDTD01 (sample SAMN05326646, study PRJNA326480) | marine metagenome | isolation source: seawater | place: Pacific Ocean: South West | collected 2011
TAACCTCAATGCCTCACGCCGACATTGCCGTTGCTGTGGCCTTGGAGGACGGACTCATAACACCTATCGTAAGCAAGGCAGAAATCAAGGGATTGGTAGAAATTTCAAACGAAATGCGTGAGCTGGCGACACGAGCGAAGATCGGTAAATTAAAGCCAGCGGAGTTCCAGGGAGGTAGCTTCAGCTTGTCTAATCTAGGCATGTTCGGTGTTAGTCAGTTCGATGCGATTATCAACCCGCCTCAGGCTGCAATATTGGCAATCGGTGCAAGCGAGAGACGACTCCTGCCAGACGGCGATTCTGACATGCGACAGGCAACTATTTTAACGCTGACGCTCTCGAGTGACCATCGCGTAATAGATGGTGCAATCGCCGCAAAGTTTTTGCAGACACTGAAAACGTTTATCGATCAGCCTGCCATGATGTTGGGTTAACGGTAATAATGGCTGAACACTTTGATCTAGCAGTTATCGGCGGAGGCCCGGGCGGTTATGTAGCGGCTATAAGGGCTGCTCAACTGGGGTTTAAGGTAACTCTGGTTGAGAAAGAACATCTCGGGGGTGTATGTCTGAACTGGGGCTGTATTCCGACCAAAGCGCTTTTGAAAGGCGCGGAAGTTTCACATACCTTGAACACCATGGAAAGGTGGGGGTTCACTGCAGATAACCTCTCCTTTGATATCAACAAATTGGTCGATCATAGCCGTGCAGCAGCAACTAAACTAAGCGGTGGTATCGAATATCTTCTGCGAAAAAACCGAGTTATAGTTTTCGAGGGCACAGCGAAGCTGACCGGAAAATGTAAATTACAGGTCAGCACAAAGAATAAAGTGATCTCAATAAATGCCATGCATGTTATCGTGGCCTCAGGGGCACGACCGCGAGAATTGCCCAACCTACCAGCCAATCGAAACATCATATGGACGGCGCGCGAGGCCATGACACCCAAGAATTTGCCAGAACGTCTTTTGATTGTCGGGGCAGGGGCAATAGGTTGTGAATTCGCAAGCTTCTATGCTGATTTAGGCTCTCATGTTACATTGGTAGAAGCTGTCGATCATATCCTCCCAACTGAAGATAAAGAGATTTCGCAACTCGCTGGGCGGGCTTTCTTAACCAGGGGCATAGATATTCTGACTGACTCGCTCATTAGCAGGATAGCTATCACAAACGATAGAGTCGAAGCGGAAATAAAGAACCAAGGAAAAACAAGCAAACTTGTTGCTGATCGCGTCATTCTCGCAATAGGTGTTTCAGGAAACACAGAAAATCTTGGTTTGGAATCACTGAACGTCGAAGTTGAAAATAGCTTCATCAAGACCGATCAATGGTGTAGGACAAATGTTGTGGGGTTATATGCGATTGGAGACGTTGCAGGGGCTCCTTGGCTTGCGCATAAGGCAAGTCACGAGGCGGTAATTTGTGTCGAGCACATCGCCGGTGAGCCAACATCCAAACCACTAAACAGAACGCAGATTCCTGGATGCACATACTGCCGACCCCAATTGGCGAGCGTCGGTCTAACCGAGCAAGGCGCTAAACAACAAGGAATTAACGTTAGGGTGGGCCGATTTGATCTTCAAGCTAGTGGTAAGGCAATCGCAATCAACGAGCCGAAAGGTCTCGTCAAGACAATCTTTGATGCCGGAACAGGCAAATTGATCGGAGCCCATATGATCGGTCCAGAAGTAACCGAGCAGATTCAAGGACTTGTAGTTGCCATGGGTGCTGAAATGAGCGACGAGCAACTATCAAAAACAATTTTCCCTCATCCCACGGTATCTGAGTCAATTCACGAATCAGTGCTCGACTCAATTAATAGAGCCATTCATAAATAGTTGACACAAAGAATTTGCTTATGTCAGATTATCCCATTCATTCAAACCTATTCACCTGGCCCACGAGCAATCCCGTTCTCCTAGGTGGCTGCTGCCCTCACTGTGGGGAGATCAGCTTCCCAGCACAATCATCTTGTAGAAACTGCAGCAGAAATGATAGCAATGTTATTGAGTTAGGGAATAAGGGCTTGCTATGGACATGGACAATTCAAAGCTTTTTGCCAAAACCGCCTTACATGCGCGACGAGACTGCAGAGACATTCAAACCTTATGGCGTGGGTTATGTGGAAATGCCTGCTGGTATCCGGATTGAGTCACGCCTTCTGATCGCAGATCCCAACAAACTTCAGATTGGTATGCCCATGAAATTAGTAATTGAAAAATTCTCACCCAATGATCAAGGGGGACATAACCTCTGCTTTGCCTTTGATAGCCTGGAGAATTCGCAATGGACGTAGCAATAATCGGTTTGGGCATGCATCCTTTCGGACGCTCACCCCAAAAAACTGGCCTTCAGCAGGGTGCAGAGGCCGCAAGAGAGGCTTTGGCAGATGCAGGTGTCGACTGGAAGGACATTGAGTGCGGTTATGGTGGCAGTCAAGATGGCGGCAACGCAGACTCAATTGTAAATGAACTAGGCCTGAGCGGCCTGCAATTTACAAACATTTTCAATGGATGTGCGACGGGAGGAAGCTCTTTGCATGCCGCATACAGCACCATAAAATCAGGTGAATATCGTAACGCGTTGGTTCTGGGGTTCGATAAGCACCCAAGAGGCGCCTTCAATCCGTTACCGGCTGAGTGGGGAATTGACGATTGGTATGGTGAAACGGGCCTGATGCTGACAACACAATATTTTGCTATGAAAATACAGCGCTACATGCATGAATATGACATTTCAGAGCAAGCGTTGATTAGTGTAGCCGAAAAAGCTTTTTATAATGGTTCTATTAACCCAACTGCCTGGCGAAGACAAGCTCTCAGTCGAGAAGATATAGGCACCTCTCAAATGGTTAGCCACCCCCTTAGGAAATATATGTTCTGCAACCCAGCTGAGGGGGCCGTAGCACTGGTTATCTGCAACGCTGAAGAGGCGAAGCGATACACCGATAAACCAGTGTTCATCAATGCGGCCATTGTCCGCACCCGCCATTATGGAAGTTTTGAAGTCTTCAGCCCATCGCAGCCCGTAATAACAGCAGATTCGCCTACTGTAATCGCCTCACAAGCTGCATATGAACAGGCAGGCATAGGTCCCGCCGACATTGATGTTGCGCAGCTGCAGGACACTGAAAGTGGGGCAGAAATAATTCATATGGCAGAAAATGGATTCTGTGCTCATGGGGAACAAGAGAAATTATTGGAAGAACGTCACACCTCAATTACAGGCAAGCTACCAGTCAATACTGATGGCGGTTGCTTAGCTAATGGCGAGCCTGTGGGTGCATCTGGTCTGCGTCAGGTTCATGAAATTTGTCTGCAATTGAGGCAAGAAGCGGGTGCTCGCCAAGTTCGAGGCAAACCAAAAACTGGCTATACCCATGTTTATGGCGCTCCGGGGATTAGTGGTGTGACTATACTAAGCAGATAACATACTGTAGCCTATAATATATTCTTAAGATCATTTTAAGAGGGTTGTAAGATGAGTTCAAAAAGCGATTTAAAGGTGCAACAAGGTGCAGAGCGCTGCGATGCGATTAGCTGGCAGGAACTGCTCGACAAGGAGACTGTGCCTGTCCCTCTCTATTTGCGTGAGAACATCAATCCCGACAAGGGAGACGAGGATCTGCCCTTTCACCGTTACATATCCCGTGACTTTCATCTCAAGGAGAAAGCAAAACTATGGCCTAGGGTCTGGCAAATGGCGTGTCGAGAAGAGGATATCCCCGAAGCAGGTGATCATTTCGTTTACGACATTTGCGATGAGTCAGTGCTCGTTACGCGCGGCGAAGACAACAAAATTAGGGCATTTATCAATGCTTGTTTGCATCGAGGGAGAACGCTTCGAGACGAAAGCGGCCAGGTGAGTGAATTTCGGTGCCCATTTCATGGCTTCACTTGGCGACTCGACGGCAGCTTTTCTCACATGCCCTGTGCTTGGGATTTCAAACACTTGGACAAGGTTGATATGCGCCTTCCGCAGCTAAAGCTTGATACTTGGGGAGGATTTGTATTCATAAACTTTGACGATCAATGTGAACCACTGCATGATTACCTCGGGGTCATACCGGAACACTTCGCGCGATTTCCTTTAGAGGATTACTTCACTGGTGTTCATGTCCAACGCGTTGTACCCAGCAACTGGAAGGTGGCACATGAAGCCTTTATGGAATCCTGGCATACCATAGAAACGCACTCTCAAATACTAACGTTTACAGGTGATGCCAATAGCCAGTACGACTGCTTCGGCGATAACGTGAGCAGAAGTGTAACGCCCATGGCAATTCCGAGTCCACATCTCAGTGGTGTAGATGAAAAGACCACTATGAAAGATATTTTAAAGCTTTCAGGCCGGATGGCGCTTGATGGGGATGATGGCTTAGACTTGCCTGATGACATCACCGCCAGAGAGTACATAGGTGAGCTTAATAGAGAATTATTTGCGGAAGCCAGCGGAGAAAATCTAGACGATGCGACGCACGCTGAATTGCTTGATGCAATTCTTTATAGTTCTTTCCCAAATTTCCAGGTTTGGATAGGTTATCATGGCAACATAGTCTATCAATTCAGACCAAATGGTGATGATCATGAGACGGCGATTATGAACGTGCGCTTATTACTTCGCTATCCTAAGGGCACAAAAAGACCAGACGCCTGTGAGATTAATGTGATTGATCCCAATTTACCATTTGAATCCGCCCCAGAACTGGGGGCATTAGGAGAGGTTTTTGACCAAGATGTTGATAATCTTCAAGCGTTGCATAAGGGTATGAAGACTTCGAAACGTGGAGCAGCTAGGTTAGCAAGCTACCAAGAGTCAAGGATTCGTCACCTGCATCAAACCATTGATAAATATGTCGGCGCATGAGATTGAATTTTGTGGGGTAAATAGCAGAAAGTGCTTTCAACTTTGCAACTAGGTGATAGAATGCGGATCGGCTTGTAAACGGTCTGCCCAAAAGTTTCAATGCGAACGTGTTTTTTGGAAAAAAGCAATCTAACGTTAAATAACAAAGAGGTGGGGAAATGAAGGGGAAATTAACGAAGGGTAAAATGAGAGGAGTTCCGTATGCTGCGCTAATTTCAGCATCACTCCTTCTCACTGGTGTAAGTGGAGCATTAGTTGCTCAAGAAGAATCAGCGTCAAGAATGGAAGAGGTCGTCGTAACAGCAAGAAAACGGGAAGAATCTATTCAAGATGTCCCCGTTGCCGTGACTGCCCTCACACCGGCGCAATTGGATAAGGGGAATATTCAGAGAGTTCAGGACCTTCAAAAACTCGTTCCTAATGTCAAGATGCATGATATGGCATTTGCTGGAGGAGCCCTCAGCGCCTGTATCAGAGGCATGTGTTATGACGATCTTGAAAAATCTTTTGAACCCGCTGTGCCAATAGTCATTGATGGTGTTGTAGCTGCGTCCAATGCCGGCGTGGATCTAGATCTATTCGATTTAGAAGCAGTTGAAGTTTTAAGAGGGCCGCAAGGAACACTGTTTGGGAGAAATACTATAGGTGGTGTGGTTAATATCAGGCGTACACAGCCAACCGGAGAATGGGGTATTAAACTCGGAGCTGACATCGAAGAGGATAATACTACTGAATTTAAGCTGGTAGCCAATATGCCTTTGGGTGAGAATGGTGGCGTTAAGATTTCACTTCGCGAATTACAGTCTGACTCCTTCATGTACAACGTCACAAGAAACGAAAGGTTAAAACTGAGAGACTTGGAGACAGCCTCGATATCGGTGGCCTCAAATCTCGGCGACAATTTATATGCCAACCTGACAGTGGATTATTACAACGATAACTCTGCCCACAATCTTCTCAACCTCACCCCAGCTGCTTGGGGTTTCTGTGCCGGGTTCGGACACTGCGAGTCCAATGATGATGCATCGAACTCAGACTACACCCAGACCTTCCAGCGAGAGCCTTTTTATAGCGGAGTTTCCGGACTTAATTACACTTTGAATCTAGAGTATGAGGGTGAAGATTTTACTATCAAGTCCATCACGGCTCAAAATGATTTTGAAGAGCTAATGGATATCTGTTCTTGGGGTGGTAGCGGAACGGCAGTCGGGTTTCTGTCGGACCGACCAGCGGGAACCTATCCCACCTGGCGAAGCGATGCCAACTGCGTGTTTCCCGTCGTGCGCGATCAAGAGTATGAGCAGCGCAGTCAGGAATTCCAGTTCATATCCAATTTAGATGGGCCTTTCAACTACACAGTGGGTCTATTTTATTTAGAAGCCGAAACATATATGGATTCCGGCCCAATTCAAAATTTTATAGCAGAACATGAACTTGAAGCGAGAGCAGTGTTCGCTGATGTTGTTTATGACCTAAATGAAGACTGGTCTGTTAACTTTGGAGTTCGGTACACCGAAGAGGACAAGACGCTCAATACGCGTAATTTCGCAACATATACTGGTAAAACCAGTGGGGCGAACATAGGCGCGTTTAACGGCGGATACAGCGACGACAACATTACATATAAATTTATCCTTGAAAGAAACACCTCGTTCGGCATGATATATGGCGGTGTGACCACCGGTTACCGCTCCGGAGGATGGCAGATGAGAGGTGTCGGAGGTTATGTGGGCGGCGAAAACGCCACCGATACCCCTCAGGATTATGGACCTTATAATGCAGAAGACGTCACGAGCATGGAAATTGGTATCCGTAGCGAGCTGAATGATGGTCGCGTCATCATGAATCTTACAGCGTTTAGGGCCGATTATGAGGACAAGCAGGAGGCCGTGGTCAATGGCGGATTTGCTCCGTGTAATCCGACCTGTACCTTTGTGCTAAATGCAGGCGAAGTGGAAATTACTGGCTACGAATTTGAAGCCAAAGCGATGGTGCTTGATAATCTAATCGTAAATGCGTCCGTTGGAATCCTGGATGCTGACTACAAGACCTTTGATTATCTGGGTCAGGATATTTCAGGCGAGAGTGATGTTCTTTGGTCGCCCGATCTAACCATGAACATCGGGTTTGAGCATACGCAAGACATCTGGGGAGGTGAACTCCAGTTCTCGGGATCCATGAACTTCGCAGATGATGCAGTTGGCCGCTACACACCAATTGTGTCGGCCACGGCTGGGCTAGACATGGAGGTAGAGTCCTATGAACAACTTGATCTGTCGGTGACTTACATTATGGAAACCAGTACCGGGAGCACTTTCAGATTCACTGTGTTTGGTAATGACATATTAGAAGAAGGGGGCAGAATATCTCGTCCATTCGACGCAGCACCCACGTTCACGTTTGCGTCCCCACTTAAGAGGCAGCACTTCGGGATGAAAATAGGTTACGAGTTCTAAGTTGATTGCCCAACTCAAGCTAAACATCTGATGATTAAAACTTCAGTAAAGGTTTGATGAAAAAAATCTAGAAGTGTTAGAATAAAAACGGCCAAAATTTTTTGGCCGTTTTTTTGTTTGTTCTAACCAAAATCTAGCTAATGAGGTTATTATTGGTTCTTGTCACTCACTAAAGCCACATGAATCATCCATCCACTTTAATACTTTTTTCCTGAGGAAAATGTCTATGAATTACCAATCTATCCGTTATGAAGTAGAGGAAAAGATTCTTACAATTACTCTGAATCGACCCGACAATCTCAACGCCTTCACTATTGAGATGTCTGATGAGCTTGTTCATGCATTTACCCATGCTAGTGATGATGATGATGTAGGTGCTATTGTTGTCACTGGCGCTGGGCGTGCTTTCTGTGCAGGCATGGATCTGAGCACCGATGGAAATGTATTCGGATTAAATGAGGAACTCCGACCCACAATACAAGACATAAAAGACCGTCCTGAAGATGAAGATATGGTGCACGGTGTGAGAGATTCAGGTGGTCGAGTTACCCTCGCTATATACGACTGCAAAAAACCCGTGATAGCAGCGATAAACGGCGCAGCCGTAGGGATCGGCGCAACAATGACTTGCGCCATGGATATCCGCCTTGCGTCCGACAAAGCAAAGATGGGCTTTGTTTTTAATAAGATTGGTATAACTCCAGAGGCGTGCTCAAGCTGGTTCTTGCCGCGAGTCGTGGGCATTTCCACAGCTCTCGAATGGTGCTACACAGGAGAAATCTTGAGTGCCGAGGCGCTAAAGGAAGCTGGTCTTGTCAAATCCGTGTGCTCGCCCGAAACACTTCTAGAGGAAGCGTATGCTATTGCTAGGAAAATTGTAGGGTTCAGCCCCGTCTCTATCGCTTTGACACGTCAGATGATGTACCGGTGCTCTGCCAAAGATCATCCCATCGATGCTCACCAAGTCGATTCTCTTTCAATTTTCTATCAAAGTTTAAGCAGTGGTAAAGAAGGCGTTAGCTCATTTTTGGAAAAGAGGACACCCAAATATACTGACAAGGCTTCATCCGATATGCCCGACTTCTACCCTTGGTGGAATTGATAGTGATCATGGTAAATCATCCACCAGTTCACCTTTTTCGGGAACAAGAAGATCCTCTCGATCTATGTTCATTGCCAACATAACAGTTGCAGCAACGTAAATAGAGGAGTAGGTTCCAATCGTAACTCCTACCATCAACGCAATGGCAAAATTGTGGATCAACTCACCGCCAAGAAAGAAAAGGGATATCAAAACCAGCATTGTCGTGAACGAGGTATTTAGTGTCCGCCATAAAGTCTGAGACAACGACTCATTAATAATCTCAGCAGCGGCGGTGTCTCGAATTTTTCTAAAATTCTCACGGATTCGATCAGATACTACAATGGTATCATTGAGAGAGTAACCTATGACAGCAAGGAGTGCAGCCAACACGGTAAGGTCAAATTCTAGCTGGGTTATAGAGAAAAAACCTAGAGTGATTATCACATCATGAGCCAAGGCTAAAACTGCACCAATTGAAAACTTCAGCTGAAAACGCATTGCTATGTATAGCATTACCATGATTAATGCCGCCAGCATCCCAAGTCCTCCATCCTCACGGAGCTCTTCACCGATTTGCGGCCCCACATAGTCGACTCTGCGCAGTTCAACCGTTTCTCCATGCGACTGGAGTGCCTTATAGACCTGATCAGATAGACCCTGTTCGGGCTTGCCTTGTAATCTGATCAATACATCTCGGTCTGATCCGAAATGCACCACAACGGGTTTTTCGAAACCCTTAGACTCCAATTGCCCCCTTAGCTTTTCAACGTCAGCTGGCACTTGGTAACCTACCTCTACCTGAGTGCCTCCAGTAAAGTCAAGCCCAAGCTGAAGTCCTTGGATCGATAGTGAAATCAGTGAGCTAGTTAACAAAAATATTGAAAAGGCCAGCGCATATTTACGCAATCCCATGAAGTTATAAACTTTCGCCTGATTCACGTTAGATCTCCTCAAATCCAAAGCCGATCAAATCTCTGGCCACCGTAAGCCGCATTTACCAGACCCCGAGTCAAAACTATCGAGGTGAACATGGATGTCAGAATGCCGATTGACAGAGTGATGGCGAAGCCCTGCACTGGACCCGAACCAATCGCATAAAGTATTAATGCTACAATCAGTGTCGTCGTGTTGGCATCCACAATTGATACAAAAGCACGCTCGTAGCCAGCATTGATTGCGGCCTGCGGAGACAATCCCGACGCTAATTCTTCGCGTATGCGAGAGAAAATCAGGACATTCGCATCTACTGCCATGCCAACTGTTAAAACGATCCCAGCTATGCCCGGGAGAGTTAGCGTTGCGCCCAACAGAGACATGGCCCCCACCAATAGCAGCAAATTGGTGGCCAGTGCTATATTTGCAAATATTCCGAAGACTTTATAGATCAAAACCATAAAAACGAGCACAGCCAGCAAGCCCACACTTACCGACTTTATACCTAATTGGATATTCTCTGAGCCAAGAGAAGGTCCGATAGTTCGTTCTTCGACGATGAACATAGGTGCGGCCAGCGCTCCTGCACGCAACAACAGGGCCAACTCGGAAGCTTCTCGTTGTCCATTAAGTCCGGTAATCCGAAATTGTTTTCCCAATTGGGCTTGGATAGTTGCGAGGCTGATGATACTCTTTTCCACATAAGCTTCGGGTATAAGCTCGAGGTTGCCAGCCTCATCAAACTCTTTCCTTAATTTCGTCTTATATTCAATAAATAATACACCTAATCGATCACCGATGTGGTCGCGGGTCGCATGACCCATTGACCATCCGCCCGCACTATCAAGAGTAATATTAACCTGTGGACGCCCATTTTCATCGAAGCCAGATCTGGCATCTGTTACATTTTCGCCGGTAATAATTGCCCGATTTACTAACCAAGCATCAATGCCCTGCGACCCGGGATTTCGAAACTTAAATAGTTCTCCAATCCGCGACTGGGCCTCTAATCTGAACTCCAAATTGGCTGTCTTACCAATGATCCTCTTAGCTTCCGCAGTGTCTTGAATTCCCGGCAGTTCAACCACTATGCGAGTTTTCCCTTGCCGAGATACGATTGGCTCGGACACACCCAGTTCATTCACCCGATTACGCAATGAAGTAAGGTTTTGTTTGATTGCATTATCTTCAATCGTGTCCCTCGCTATATCACTAAGCCTTAAGCTTAGGGAAAGGGGATTGCCACCCGGAATCGATTGTGGTTGGAGATCGCTGAACTCTTTCCGCACAATGGATTCAGCTTTTAAAGATTGCTCTGAATCTCGGAATTGACCAACTATCTGATCACCGACCAAGGCAAAACTGCGGTAGCGAATCCTGTTCTTTCGGAGCGCCCCCTTGAGGTCTTCAAGTTGTCCCTCAAGTCGAGTTTCTATCGCTGCATCAAGATCGACCTCCAGCAAGAAGTGCACTCCGCCACTGAGATCCAAACCTAATTTCATTGGAGAAGCACCGAGCATGCTTAGCCAGTCCGGTGTAGTCTGTGCTAGATTCAGTGCCACAATATAATCGCCACCCATCTCTGCCTGAATTACTTCCTTTGCTCTTAGCTGCTGAGCTATATCATTTAATCGAAGCAGTGCACTCTCGCCATCAGCCTCTCCACCGAAGTGTTCAATTTCAGCAGAATCCAGCGCCGCACTAGCCTTATCCAACACAGCTTGATCAATCAACATCGCTCCACTCTGTCCAGACAACTGCACGGCGGGATCAGGGGGATACAGGTTGGGTCCAGCATAAATAAATCCAAGGGCAACAACCAATATAATTATTGTATTTTTCCAAGCAGGGAATTTATTTACCATTACTGTGGGCCCTTGAATTACTGGTAGGGTGCATTATAACGACATTCATCTCTATAAGAGTGCTTTATTGCTTAAAATGAAATCTAACTTGTCTTGAATTCATTCTCTTCCGAAAAAAAATTTGCTGCAAAGGCTTCGAGTTTGCCCAACTCTATCGCTTTGCGAATATCTGACATTAGTTTCTGGTAGTATCGCAGATTGTGTATTGTATTAAGTTGCGCGCCCAAAATCTCGCCACACTTATCAAGATGATGCAAATAGCTTCGACTAAAGTTTGTGCAGGTATAACAATCGCATTCATTATCCAGTGGGGACATATCAAACCGATATCGAGCATTGCGAATCTTAATAACACCATCATGCGTGAATAGATGCCCATTTCGGGCATTTCGGGTCGGCATCACACAATCGAACATATCAATTCCTTTCAGAACTGCTTGCACCAAGTCCCCCGGTTTACCGACACCCATGAGATATCTTGGTTTATTGGCCGGCATTTGTTTACCCACATGATTAAGAATCCGAAACATATCAGCCTTGGGCTCACCAACCGATAAACCTCCGATTGCATATCCATCAAACTCTATCTTACTCAACTCAGAGAGCGACTCATCTCTCAGATTTTCGTGCATACCCCCTTGAACAATCCCAAACAAAGCCGCCGAACTATTGCCATGTGCGATTTTGCACCGCTCTGCCCACCTTAACGACAATCGCATTGATTCGGCTACCTCTCGCTTACTCGCTTTGTAAGGTGTGCAATCATCAAAAATCATGACTATATCGCTATCCAGATCACGTTGAATTTCTGTCGATATTTCCGGCTTTATGAATATCTCGCTGCCATCGATTGGCGACCTAAATTTAACTCCGTCTTCGCTTATCTTGCGCATGGCACCGAGGCTGAACACCTGAAAACCGCCAGAGTCGGTAAGTATGGGTCCCGGCCAATTCATAAATTGATGCAATCCTCCATGACTTTTAATGACCTCCACTCCTGGTCGAAGCATTAGGTGGAAGGCATTGCCAAGAATGATCTCAGCTCCAACTTCGGCAATATTTTTTGGCGGCATTCCCTTTACCGTGCCGTATGTCCCCACTGGCATAAAAGCAGGAGTTTGCACCGCCCCCCTCGGAAACTGCAGTTTTCCGAGTCGAGCTGGTCCATCCGTTGCTATGACGGAAAACTCCATACTGCATTTTCGCTGACAAGATCCATTCATGAAAAATTATCTCATAATCTTTTTGTAGATTTTCCAGCAAGCAGCATTGCATCACCGTAGCTGTAAAAGCGATACTTTGCGTCAATGGCCTGCCTGTATGCTTCCATTATCTCTGCGTGACCAGAGAAAGCGGCCACCAGAGCCAGTAATGAGGATTCGGGCAGGTGGAAGTTCGTGATGAGCATATCGACTATCCTAAATTTATACCCTGGATAAATAAAAAGATCCGTCTGACCTTCAAAAGGTTCTATCTTCCCAGAACTAGCTGATGTCTCCAAACAGCGAACACTAGTGGTGCCAACTGCTATGATTCGCCCGCCGCGTGCTCTCGTTGCCAAAACCTTTTCACAAACATTTTCACTAAGTTCCATCCATTCAGAGTGTATCTTATGATCTCTAATGTCCTCAGCTCTAATAGGCTGAAAGGTCCCTGATCCCACATGGAGAGTCACAAAAGCAATATCAATACCTTTCGAGCCACAAGAATCAAGCATCTCTTGGTCAAAGTGCAACCCGGCAGTTGGAGCTGCAATTGCGCCATTATGCCGCGCATAGATGGTCTGATAGCGCGATTTGTCCATTTGAGTATCTTTTCGATTAATGTATGGTGGAAGAGGAACATGGCCAATCGAATCTAAAATCTCCAAAATGGGAGAAGAAAACGTTAGCCCAACAAGTCCGTTCTTCTTTTTTCCAACTGTAGCAAAACAATCCTGTGCTAGGGCTAATATGTCATTTTCTTTAGGGGACTTGCTCGAACGTAGTCTAACGATCGCTTGATGTGAACTCTGTATGCGCTCTATTAGAATTTCAACTCTACCACCGGTTTTTTTTCGCGCAAAAAGCCTCGCTGGCATTACTTTCGTATTGTTAAAAACTAACAAGTCTCCTGGTTTAAAGTACTGCAAAAGATCGACAAACTGTTTGTGAACGACCCCAAGCCCCGGATCAACCACCATAAGCCTGCTGTCACGCCTCCGATCCAAGGGCACTATGGCTATGAGTTCTTCAGGAAGATAAAAATTAAAATCTTTGCGCAACATAAACTTTACTCTTAACGGTCAAATCCGAAAAATTCTTTTTAGCCGGCTCTTTGATAAGAAAAGGAAAAAAGTGAGCTCCTCGACAGGGAGATAAAATAAAAGTCTAAAACATACTAAAACCGAAATCAGTTTCAATGACTGCAAATATTTACTTAATTTTCTCTTCGAAAGTCAGAAACGATAGTTAAAGCAAAAAGGAATACCAAAATCTCTCCGCTCTCTTTGAACCTAAGAGAATCAGGACTATAATTGCAGACCATGTAA
>MDTD01169725.1_pt1 | contig 13733 bp, 12 predicted proteins | sample 811221 | NCBI WGS metagenome assembly MDTD01 (sample SAMN05326646, study PRJNA326480) | marine metagenome | isolation source: seawater | place: Pacific Ocean: South West | collected 2011
ATTTCCTCCCATTAAATTTTAACGGAATGAAATGAAATTTGAGATCCCTTGAAGAATTTTTTTCTAAATGTTTAATTCTAATATTATTTAATTCTTCGATTATTAAAGAATAAGTATCGTGTCCCATTCGACTAGCTAGATTTTGTAGAAAACCTTTTGCATTAACTTGAACATTCGCCATACTTCGATGTTTTTATTTTAATATGAATTAAATTATTCAATTTTATTTGCTAATAAATTATTAAAGCTTTGAATTTTTGGTATTAATATGTTGTTTGAGCAATTACTTCTGGATTATCTATAAAGTGATAATCTAATATCATACCACCAGTTGATAATTTATAACCATTAATTTGTAATTTATCTGAATGAACCATATCATGATGTTTTTTACATAAACCAACGAGATTAGCTTTATGATTTTTATGATAGTGATCTATTATACCGTCTTCATTTGATTCACATTGAAAATTAATGTGATGTACATCTTCTGTTTTACCTTCACATATAGCACACTTATCAATATATACTGAATTATTATATTTTGATTTCTTATCTGATAATATTTTATCATTAATATCCATTATTTCTCTCCTAATTTTATTTGCAAGTTTAAGAAAATCTTTATCTAAGTCCATGGCTTTACATACTTCTAGACCATATATGGATGAGCCACTTCCATTTTCTAATTTACGGTCATATATAAGTACATCTTTATTTTTATTGTATGTTACTCTTAAATGAAAGTTTTTAACATTTTTAATTTTTTGTAATCTCTCCATGGAAGAAAGTTGGTGTAAATGAGTAGCAAATATGAATGAAGTATTATCTTGTGATAGTTTTGTTATACCTGCTGCGACAATAGATAGTGCAGATATTGATTCAGTTCCGGAGCATAGTTCATCACCAATAATAATACTCTCACTATTACATCGTTTAAAAATAGATTTTAGTTCACTTACTTCAACTGCAAATGATGATTGATTTTTGAATATATTATCATTATTATTTATACGAGTAAATATATATTTATATGGTTTATATGTAAATGAAGAACAAGGTACAAAAAAACCAGCCTGAGCCATTACTATATTTAAACCGACGGCTTTCATTAATGAACTTTTTCCACACGCATTAGTTCCATATAGTAACATACCTTTTAATTCCTTATCTCCAAGCTTTATATCATTTGGAACGTACTTCTCATTAACGTTTATTTTTTCAATAATAGGATGGCGTATATTTTTTGCTTCGAAGTAGCTATCTTTCATTTCTTTATTTATTACTGGTTTGCAGTAAACATTTTTAATAGCTGATTTAGCACCAGATTTTATAACATCAATATGTGCTATAAACTTAGTTATTACGTCAAGTGTTTCACTATACTTAATATCAAAGTCAGATAATTTTTTTAAATAAGCTTCCTGAACAACTGAACTAATTTTACTTCGGAGTAGTATAACTTCATCAGACAATTCGGTTATCAATGGTAATGTTATACGTACATTACTTGTATTATTATGTTTTTTAAATTCTATTTCATTTTTCTTTATTGTATATTTTTTTTTACTTGTTTCAATTATAATTGTATCTATTTTATTTACTATGAATTGGTTTTTCAGTAATTTTGATCTGTTTGATGTTATTAAGAAAAAATGTCCATCTTTTTCACTGTATTCTTTTTTAACAAAATTACAGCCATTTTCTATCATATTAGATAATTTATGTGCAAATTCATAAAAAAAATTATCTATGTTATCTATATTTTCTTGTATTGAATCAATTTCATCATTTACACCTTTTATAAAAAATGAATTATTTATATTATTGATATGATATTTCTCAATTTCATTAATATTAAATTGTGAATTATAATCCTGTATATATTCTTTAAATAGGGTAATATATTTTTCATCTGGAAGAATGTTTTTCAATTTTTCATTATTACTTAATAATTCAATTATTGATGTAATATTATTATAACACATATCTAATGTATTAAAATCTGCAGGTTGAAGTTTACCGAGTGACAATTTCCGGTGTAATCTTTCTAAATCAACTATTTTCATTAGATATGGTTCAAATGTCTCATATTTATATTTATTATCATTTTTAGTGCACAATTCTTCTATTTGGTTATACCTTTCCTCGATTATATCTGAATTAGTAATTGGGTGTAGTATCCTTTCTTGTAGTAATCTCTTTCCCATAGCCGTATTTGTATAATTTATAACACTAATTAATGAATCATTTCTGAAAGTTTTTAATGTATTAGTTGGTATAATATTTAGTTGCTGGCATGAATCCTTAGTTAAAATTAGATAATTATCTTCATCTATAATTTTTGGCTTATGTATTTTTTTTATAGTATCTTCATTATGTTCATACGTAAATTGTAGTAAAATTATAAAACTTATAAGACCCCATTTTTTAGTTTCTAAATCAATGTATTCTATAGGGGTTATTATGCCTGTTTTTTTAAAAATTTTACTTAAAAATTTATTTTGATAATTGATTTTAAGATATTCATTATTTATTTTACTATAATAATGGCATAAATCGGATATTTCTAAGTAAGAAATTAAATAATCTTTAGTAATATCTTCATCGTTAGTTGTTATAATTATCTCAGATGGTTGATAGATTTTTAAATAATGGAAAACAGAATCAAGGGCATAATTTTCATCACCTTCTTTGGATGCAGTTTCATATACAATATTTTCACCTGTTGTTATATCTATAAAACTAATACCTATACACATTTTTTTTTTGTTATGGACCCCGAATGTTTCAATATAAATTGATGATAGGAAATTATTATTTACTTTATTTACTTCAGTTTTTGTACCTGGGCTAAACACATTCGTAATTTTTCTTTCAACACCCGAAAATGTATTAGATGAACTGCCATGTTTTACTTGACTGTATATTACTACAGTATAACCATTATTTACAAGAGTTTGGGTATGTTTTTCTATTGTATAATTGGGAATACCAGCAACTAATGGATTTTTAAAAGAATTACCAGATATATTTTTATTTTTTTTTGTAATTTGAATATTTAAAGTATCTGCAATCTCATATATATTTCCTAGTTTGTATTCATCATTATTTATACCATATACTTCATAAAATTTTCCAATTTCAATAAAAATAGTACTCTTTTCTCCGTATTTTTTTTGACATTTTTCAAATAATTGGAAATATTCGTCTATAATTGTCATTTTGAATATAAAATGATAATAAACTTTTATATAATTGAATGTATTTAAAAAATTGTATATAATATATCATATATGAGAAGGATAAATAATTTAGATTTTATTTCTCAGCTGCAAAATGATAATAGGAAAAATATACCAAAAAATGAACTAATCGAGATATTGAAAAAAATTAGCTCAAAAAATCAATTTTACTCAATATCTAAAAATAAAAATAAATATAATGGAAATCCATATAGAGGTATTAACAGTGTATCAGAAGAATTTAAAGGAAAATGTTTAATTGATAATGATTCTGGTGATGAGGGAGAAGATTCTGAAAAAAATGTTATCATATTAAAAAAAAGAAAGAAAAATACTACTTTAAAAAAAACACCAAATAATTACAGAATGGAAGAATATTTAAAAAGGAAAGATGTAGAATTTTTGTATTTAGTTGGAAATAGATATTGTAAATACACACCAATAAAAGGTGATATGCCAATATTAATTGATGAACCAGAAAATAAATATGATAAAAATGCGATAAGGGTAGAGACAAAAAGAGGTGGAAATATATATAAATTAGGTTATATATCTTCCGATTATACAAAATATGTTCGGGATATACGGAACAAAATGAAAATACTTGGTATTGCAACAAAAAAAAATAATAATGATCCTGAATATCCATATTACTATATAATTATTCAGAAAACGAAATTTCCATGTAATACAAAGAACTAGATACCTAAACTTCTAGCTGCGGCGTTAGCCCTATATTTTACTTCTTCTCCTGCATCTTCAATCTGTGAAATAAAAATACCAGACAAACATGTAAGAATAATAATTAAAATAATTAAATCAAATTTTTCCATATAGATATTATAAAGATATTTTTATGGGAAATGTATTTTCATTATATTTATAAACCAAGACTCTGAGAAAATCGAATAATTTTATATTTTAATTTATCCGTTAAATCTAAAAATTTTTGCCAAAATTGATACAAAAGTGCAGATATAACAAATAGTAATATTATCATATCACTTTTATTAGTCATATTTAATGATTTACCCGTCGAAGTTTTACTTAAAGGTTTATTATCCCCAGTTTTTTGTGGTGACTTAATTCTATTTGCAATTTCTTGTTTTCGTACTTTCCTTAAATTTCTTTGATCAGCACTCGCACCACCCTTTGTTGTTTGCCCTGGGGGCATATTTGTTGATTTATATCTCCTATAACAAAAAACTCCGGACGCAATACACGCTGTAATAACTAAAGTAAATCCAATAATTAATGGAAGACGTGTTCCTCCTTTATTATAAGCTGGATCGACTGTACCAATTTTGTCGTTATTTTTATCAAAAACCTCACCACCTTTATTCATAGTTAATGAATATTCATTTTCATCACCACCAATAACAAAGTTTTCCTCAATATTATTTTTATAAAACATACTTATTAAATAATTAGATAATTTTATTTAATAAAAAAAATAATTAGTTATACAATTATAGACCAAGGGTATGTGAAAATCTGACAAGTTTATATTTTAATTTATCCATAGAGTCTAAAAACTTAGACCAAAACTGGTAAAGTAGTGATCCGATAACGAACAATAATATTATCATATCGCTTTTATTCGTCATATTTAATGATTGTTGCTGAGAATTATCTTTTGTATCTGTTGTCTTGTTTTTATTTTTTTTTAATTTTTTTTTATCTAGTTTATCAACATTTGTTTTAGGTGTCTCAGTATTTTTATCGTTAGCGTTAACAAATGGTGATTTTTCTTGAGTGTTTGCAGGTGGTGATTTTTGAAGTCCTGCGATTCTATCTAATTGTTTTTGTTTTGCAGCTTTCCTTAATTTAGCCTGCTCTCTTCGTATATCTCTAGGATTTCTTTTACCACCAGATGTCTCAAGTGAATCATTCTCAGTAGATGGTATATTTTCTGAGCTTGAAGATGAGTACCAGAAATAAAAAAGTAAACCTATAATTGCACTTATTAAAATAACTATTATAATAATTCGAAAATGATTATTATCTTCTTCTTCATCTTCATTAAAATTCTCTCTTATATTATTTTTATACATTTGATTTATTATTATAATTAATTAGATTTTTATTTTCAAAAATCTATATAATATCAACTAAATCAACATGACTTAAATAATGTCTACGACAACAATAGCGTATAATTTTAAGATCATTTAAAGCCTTACATTCGGGTGTGTCTTCATTTTGTGTTTCTTTTACATACTCAACATCTAACATGTCTTCATCTTCACCTTTTTTTGACTCCAACCTGTATTTACTTACAAGATCTTTGTAACTATTGTATTTGTTGCCAATAACTTTTCCACATGTAAAACAACGAACGGGTATTATCATTTTTTGTTATAATATAAATAATTATATAATTTCAATTTTAACTTTAAATAAATTATTTAAAAATTAAATTCTAAAATATAAAATAAATGATTTCTGTTAAAAATTTAAAATTAGTATATGAAGGAGGAACAGCTTTCTTATCTTCTTTAGTTCATGGAAAACAAAAAACAAAAAATTATATACTTGATCCATTATCATCATTAATTCGTCTTGGGGTATTAGCATACAAACCACAGTTAACTAAGATAAGTATAACAAATAATAAAATTAAATATCATGAACCTGGTTTTTTGCAAGGTACAATAAGATGGACAGGAGGTGATACTAGAGATGACCTACATAATCTACATAATCCAATACTTAAAGCTAGTAAATGGTACGATATAAATTGTAAAGAAATAAGATATATATTTAATCTTGCAATTAAGGGTCTATATAAATTAAAAGAATCTTATGAGGAAAATTCAATCATATGTCATTCACTCGATTTGTATATTGGTATATTAAGTGAATCATTAGATGAAGATATTCCAGAAAATACATTAAGAAATTCAAATCCAGACTTATCTAGTAGTATCCTAAATATGAAAACATTAAAAGAAAATAGTGAAGAAACTAATTCTAAAGAAAAACATTTTAATGATGTTAGTGAAATTAGGGAAAATATGATATATAAAAATTTAAAAGATTTATGGAATTATAGACAAATACAGACAATATATAATATTCTTGGTGAAATTGAGGATAGATATAAACAAGATATACATAATACTGAAATAAATTCTTATATAGATACACTTGAATCTATGATTGAATTAAAAGAAAGTAATGTATCTCGCATAATAATTGAGACTACAACCATATTATAATTACGTTTAAAAATGTGAAATAATTTATTAATAATTAATTATAAATATGTATAATTCCTCTAATCAACATTTTTTTAATATGCAGAAAACAGGTCACCTAATACAAGATTTGTATATTAAATTAGAAAATATGTATGCTAGGATGAATCTTTTTGAAAAAGAATTATTGCTAGTTAAAAAAAATATGGTTGAGAATTTAAATAAAGATACTCCAAACTCATCCGTTAATAGTGATATACTAGATAGAATAAATATGTTATCTTCTGAGATGATTAATTTAAGAGAGACAGTTGAAGTGAATAATATGCAAGAAAATTTAGTAGAAAACATTTTAGAAAATGATTTAAATAGTGCATCTTTTGATGATGATTTAAGTAAAGATAGTAGTGAAGATAATGACGAAGATGATGATGAAGATGATGAGGAATCTGAAAATGATGATGATGAAGATGATGAGGAATCTGAAAATGACGATGATGAAGATGATGAGGAATCTGAAAATGACGATGATAATGATGAAGATGAAGATGAAGATGAAGATGATGATGATAATGATAATGAAGAAGCATCAATAGTGGCTGATTCTGAGCCAAACCCAATTTCAATGAAAGATGAAAATGATGGGGAAGATAACAATAATGATGAAGAAAATTTGAAATTAAATATAGAAGAGATTAAACCAGCGAAAAAACGAGGGCGACCAAGAAAAATAAAGTAAGTTAATATTTAGAAATTGTATTTTATTTGTTCATGAAAATAAATAAAATATCTTTCATAAATTAATGGAATTATACGAAACAATAGAAAATTCAGTACATGATATATCTAAAGAGTTTGGGATATCGAGGAAAAAGGCTAAAGCAGCATTAGACTTATATGATGGTCAGAAAGATAAAGCCCAAGAAGTATTAAAAAATACAATAAATCTATTAGAAGTAAAAAAAAAAAAGAATAAACTAGGGAAACGTGAACTAGATCATATATTAAATACAGATAGAGATAGAGAAAAATATCTGAATAAGATATCAAATAAAGAGAATGTAGTTAAGCCATTTTATGAATTAACACTTAAAAATATAGTAGTTAATTTACTAAAAACATGGTTTAATATAATAAATGATATAATTGAAATATTTGAATCTAAATATAGAGGAAATAAAAATAAATGGTGGACAGAATACATATTTTATTCAAAAAAAATACTACATATTCTAACAAAAAAAGACAGATTAATATATGTGGGTATAATGCTTATAATCATTTCTTTTTTCCTATACTTTATATTTGTAACAAGTTAATATAATTTTTATTTAGAGAATATTAGGTAAAATAAAAACTAATTATATATTTAATAAGGAATGACAAAAAATTCCATAATAAATCCAAAAGAAGACCCACTACTAAATACAGTAATTGTAAAATTAAAATTAATGGATGATAATGAAAAGTTCAAAATAATTAGTATATTTGCAATAATTCTTATAATTTCATTAAAGTATTTAAGTATACATATAATAATATCTATTTGTTTTTCATTAATAATTGTGTATATATTAATCGAAAAAAACTACGAACCCCTATCATTAAAAAATACAGCAATAGATAGTATATTTAATGAGTTAGATATATTTGATAAGTATACATATTTATCACTTGATATTGATATAATTGAATTATATTATAATAATATGTATTTAATGAAATTGAATAAAACAGAGTTTGAGAGTTCTTTATCAAATTTGAACTCTTTTTATAAGATATATTCAATAGTAATGTCAAGAAAAGGGAAAAAATTAGAAATGAGAAATATAGAAAATGCAGTAATATATCAGAATAGGTGTTTAAATTGTATACATTCAATACTACATAATACAAGGTCATATTCAGGTGAATTATATGGAAAAAAAATAAATAATCCGGTTATATTAAAGATTAATAATATGATAAATAAGGTCCAGCAGGTAACTGATTCAAAAATAAATGAAATGATGGAAAGAAATAGTAAGAAAAATGATATAAAAGATATTAATAATAATACAAGGTTTTATTATCATAATGACCCATCTCCATATACACAGGATAGAAATATATATAGTGAAAACTATAACCAATATAATATTATATAATCTTTAAGTATTTTCGTTTAGATAAAATGGATATATATATTTAGTATTGTAAATGAGTAAATTTGTTGTATCTGAAACAAAATTAATTCAAAAGCTAATTGCAAGGGGGTATAATATTAATGATAATTTAGGAAAGTATTTAATAAAATATTATGAAGAAAAAACAAATATTGATTTAAAGGAATATTTATCTGATTTAGATTTAAAAAAAGAAGATATAGATATAATTAATTCCACAGTACTTTTTTTTAAAAATTTAGAAAAATATGATATAAACTATGTATATTATGTGTTAATTTTTATAGATCTAAATATACAAGAACTGAAAAATATTTATAGATATATATTAATTAAGTGGAGTCAAATAAAGAATAATGATAACGTAAATGAAGGAATTAATTTAGATATTAATTTTAAATATAATATTAAAGAAATTAATAATATAAATAATAAAATTTCAATAAAAGAAAAAATAATAGAAAGTTTTTTTGATTTTATAAATAATACATATAAAGGAGAAAATAATATATACTTATTATTCCTAATAAATACAATGCATCAATATTTATGTCCAATATAATTTATATTATGAAAAATTATTATGTATAGTATATATATAATGAGTAAAAGAAAAGTTAGAGGAGGATCAATTGCATCCGATAGAGTCAATGTATTATCACCTAAATTATGTAACTGTAATTATCAATATCCTGATGCGGTTAGGTCAGTAATGGCAAAAGATTTTGTTGTAAAAAATTATGGAAGTTCTTATAAAACAACTGGTGGAGGAAATGTAACTAAGAAGAAGAATAATTTGAAAGGAAATTGGTTTACAAACAAATTTATACCACAAATTTCTTTAAAAATATTTAAAGGAAGCAGTAACAAACAGGTATTAAATGAAATGAAGAATTTATGGGAAAAAAATAATAATAAAAAATTATCAGATAAAAGTGCTACAAATATGTTAAATGAATTACTATCAGAGAATAAACATTTGAATAAGCAAATGAATGGTGGAGGTAAAAGCAAAAAATTAAAAGGTGGTAGAGTATTACTCCCAATGAAATGGTTTAATCCAGAATATAGAGGAACATATATATCAGAAAGAGTACCAGGTGTAACTTATAGTTGTGCAGACAATAAATTAGTTGCAAAATCATTCCCATCAATGAAGGCAGGTAAAAAACAAAGCAGAAAAAATAAAAAAGGTGGTGGGGGAAGTGGATATGGTGATGCTACATCAAATGGTGCTCCAGCATCTTCAACTGGTGAAATGAGAGGATGGGCTGGAGATTCAGTTTTAACTGGGGCAAATGTACCTCAAAATGGATTACAAAAATTAAGTAATTTTTACAGAGGTGAATCTACATTATTTGCACCAAGTAGATCTGATCCAGCAAATGCAAGTGGTTTAGAAGTAAAATGTAATTCAACTGATTGTTCAGCTATATCATCAGTTGGATCGAGTGATTCAGATGGATTATCAAATCCAAAAGCAAAAGTTGGTGCTATTGGTGATGTTCCAGGATTAGATGCCTATACTTACCCACCAGATGAACTAACATACAAATTTGCAGATTATAAACTACCAAAAATGATGGCAGGTAAAAAAAAAAATAGAAAAAATAAAAAAGGTGGTGCATCATCTGATTGGAGATCAACTGTAATGTCTAGAGGTTCATATACTGCACCAAACATGGGTAAAGACCAGTTTAATTACTTTACAAAAGACGGAAAATATATAAGTAACACTGATTTAGCTAATGGTGCTGCAAAAAACTTTAAAACATCACCTTTTGTTTACAATGGTGAATTATATAATCAAAAAATGAATAAAGGAGGAAACATACCACAAGGATACAATTCTGGGGGAGTATCTACAAATCAGTATGGAAATGGTGCTGTAAAAAAATTTAAAGATACTGTATAAATTTAAGTCTTAGACGTATAAAGGATAAATAATATAATATAAAATATAATATATATATATATTATATTATGGAATTTGACTATACAAAGTTTACATGGAATGTTATTGATAGGTACTTTAAAGATAATAATAAATATTTAACTAAACATCATATTGATTCATATAATGATTTTATATTGAATAAAATACCAACGATTATTAAACAAAGTAATCCATTAAGAATTTTTAAAGGATATGATGGTAAAAATTATAAATATGAAATAAGAATTTATTTTGGATGTGAGAATGGTGATAAAATATATGTAAGTAAACCAGTAATATGTGAAGAAAGAGAATCTGTTATTTCCACTAAACAAATGTATCCAAATGAAGCCCGATTAAAAAATTTAAATTACTCATTATCTATAAGTTGTGATATTGAAATACAATTTAGAATAAATGATGGGGGAACATATAGAAATATGGAAAAAAAAGTATTTGAAAGAATAAATATTGGAAAAATTCCGGTGATGTTACATTCAAATTTCTGTGTATTAAGTACATTACCTAAAAATGTATTACAGGAAGTTGGTGAATGTCCTTTTGAACAAGGTGGGTACTTTGTTATTAAGGGTAAAGAAAAAGTAATTGTATCTCAAGAAAGGATGTCCGCAAATAAATTATATTTAGCAGAAACACCAAAACATCCAGTATGTAGTCATATTGCTGAAATAAAATCAGTTAAAGAAGGTGGTTTTACAACAGCTAGACCAGCAACTATTCGACTATTAAGGAATAATGAAACAATTGAAGTATTAATACCAAATTTAAGAAAAAGTATACCTTTATTTATTGTTTTCAGGGCATTAGGAGTTGAAACAGATAAAGAAATTTTAGAATACATATTTTATAATTTAGACAAAAAATACAACAATATTTTCAATTTTGTAAGGAAAACAGTTTCATCTGTTGGTCCAATATATAGTCAACAGTCTGCATTATATTATCTTGCCACACTTACAAAAATAAAAACATTGAGTAATGTTTTGTATATATTAAAGAATGATTTTTTACCACATTCAGGTGAAAATTTTATTAATAAAGCATATTATCTAGGTTATATGGTAAATCGTTTACTATTGATGAAATTCAAAATAATACAGCCAACAGATAGAGATAGTTTTAGTTTTAAAAGGGTAGATTTATCTGGTTTTTTACTCGCAGAATTATTTCGTGAATATTATCAGCAATTTCAGGGTAAAACATCGAAGACAATAGATCATATTTATAATTATAATAACGTTTTGTATCAAAATGAAAATATAAGAAATATAGTAAATGAAGGAAATATATTCAAGGTATTTGATGCAAATGTTATTGATAAAGGAGTACTTAAAGGATTTAAAGGAAGTTGGGGTACAAAAAATGACCCTTCAAGGCAAGGAATTGTACAGGACTTACAACGTTTATCATTTTTAGGTACAATGTCACATTTAAGAAGATTACATTTACCATTATCAAGTAGTGCAAAAGTTGTCGCACCAAGAAGATTACATGGTTCTCAATGGGGTGTTATCTGTCCAGTAGAAACCCCTGATGGAGGAAACATCGGAAAAATAAAACATCTTTCTATCATGTCAAAAATTACATTTGGTTCTAGTTCAAAACAAATAACACAATGTATTAGACAGAATGGATTACTATATCTAAATGAAATAGTCCCTGTTCAAATAAATAATAGTACAAAGGTATTTATTAATGGTAATTGGATAGGTATTCATGATAATGCACATAAATTAGTACCAATGCTTTTATTATTAAGAAGGAATGGTTTGATTGATAACACAATTTCAATTTCATGGAATATACCGGATATGGAATTAAATATATGGACTGACGCAGGGAGAATAATTCGACCACTATATATATGTAATGATGGAAAATTAATTATAAGTAATAGTCATATAAAGGATATAAATAGTAATAAATTTAATTGGCATGATCTTACAAAAGGTTTTTGTGAAAAGAAAATGGAAGTTGATTTTAATGGAAAATATTTACCACCTGATATAGTTATTAATGAGAAAAATGTCTTAGATTCTTTATCTAATAAACAGGCATTAATTGAATATCTTGACGTACAAGAAGTGAATACATCAAAAATATGTGTACATTTTAATGAAATGAATAAAGGTATAAAATATACTCATTGTGAAATTCATCCATCACTAATACTTGGTATATTGGGATTAGTTATTCCTTTTGCAGAACACAATCAATCACCTAGAAACTTATTTTCTGTTGGTCAGACAAAACAGGCAGTTAGTTTTTATGCAAGTAACTTTAAAAATCGTCTAGACTTAGCTGCGCATGTTTTGAATTATCCTCAAAAACCATTAGTAACAACTAGGTATATGAAATATATAACTGGAGAAACAATGACTTATGGAATAAATGGAATTATAGCTATTGCTACATATACTGGATATAATCAAGAAGATTCTGTAATTATTAATAAAAGCTCATTAGATCGTGGTTTATTTAGATCAGTATATTATAGGACCTATGCTGAATATGAAATAAACAATGATACTTATATGGAAGATACATTTTTCACTAATCCACTTAAAAATAATGCTTATAATATGAAACCAGGTATTAATTATGGTCTCTTAGATGAAAATGGTATTATTAAAAAAGGTGTATTTGTTACCGATAATGATATAATAATCGGTAAATGCTATAAATCGACTGAAGATGGAAAGGATATAATTATTGACTGTAGTATCAAACCAAAAAAAGGTACACATGGTTTTGTCGAAAAAGTATTTTTATCAACTGATAGTAATGGAGTAAAAATGGCAAAAATATGCATACGTGAAGAGAGAATTCCAGAATTTGGCGATAAATTTGCTTCAAGACATGGTCAAAAAGGTGTTATTGGAATGTGTCTTCCTCATTATGATATGCCGATAACTAGAGATGGAATTGTACCTGATATGATTATTAATCCACATGCCATACCAAGTCGAATGACAGTTGGGCATTTAATTGAGTGTATGTTCTCAAAAGCCGGTACAATGTCTGGATCGGTATATGACGCAACACCTTTTACAAATACAATCGATTCATCCGAATATATTGGCAATCTTTTAGAAAGTAAATGTGGTATGGAAAGAAATGGAAATGAAATTATGTATAATGGTATGAGTGGAGAACAACTTAAAAC
>MDTD01050333.1_pt1 | contig 13732 bp, 15 predicted proteins | sample 811221 | NCBI WGS metagenome assembly MDTD01 (sample SAMN05326646, study PRJNA326480) | marine metagenome | isolation source: seawater | place: Pacific Ocean: South West | collected 2011
GATGCGGGCAAAATCCAGGCAAGTTGGTAGAAAGTCGACCAGCTCCACCAGCTCACTGGACTGATTGCCACGCGTGATATCCATCTTTCCCGGAGCCGCTACAATCATGGGCACATGGGCACAAGAATTCAGGCCGGGCGGGCCCTTATGGATCTGCCCATGATCGCCAAGATGTTCACCATGATCCGAGGTGAAGACCACCAGTGTGTTCTCGCTCAGTCCCAATTCGTCCAGGTGATCCAGGATCCGTCCGATTTCCTCATCCACATGGCTGACCAGTGCATAGTAACTGCGGCGTATGCGTATCCATTCCTCATCGCTGAGTCCCAGGCTCTCACGCTCTGACTCATTCATCACTGGCAAGGGAACCTCCGTATCGCGATAGGCATCCAACCATTTCTGAGGTGGATTGATCGGTGAATGCGGTGCGAAGAATCCGGCAATGCAGAAGAAGTGATCATTCACGTGTTGGCTCAGAAAGTCGCAGGTTTCCCGGGCGACCCAAGCGCTATGGGTCGCGTCATCGGGACCTTCGAATGGCAACGGGGCTGTCACTTCCCGGGACGGGCCGCCAATACGGAAGTCGTGGCCAAGGCCGGGGGCGGATTCCAATGTCCAGGTCCGAATGTCATTCAACCCGCGGGCTTGGAGCCAGGTCGTGTAGGCATCCTTGTAAAGTCCCGGTTCGTCGGACAGCAGTAAGGTGTCGAAGCCATAAGATGGATGTGGCTCGCTGTGGTCTCGATGTGCGTGGTTCTTAAAATGTAGTTTGCCAATGTTGGCAGTGTGATAGCCAGCGCTGCCTAATAGCGTCGCTGCATTCGGCATATCTTCCCGCATTTCCACTCCGTTTCCTGTGCACCCGGCGGCCGCTGGGTAACGGCCACTTAACATGCTTTGTCGGCTGGGCATGCAAAGAGGTGAATTGCAGAAAGCGTTCGTGAACAATGTGCCCCTCGCCGCCAACCGGTCCAGATTCGGCGTCTGCATCCAGGAACAGCCCGCAGCAGCCAGGGTATCCCAACGTTGCTGATCGGTGAGCAATAAGAGGATATTGGGGCGGGACTCTATGTTCGGCTGACTCATTATCTTATCGCGCATTTAACCTCTTCATATTCGATCAGTTCGCATTGAGATCCCATCTCTACTACAGCTCGCAATTGCACCTTGGAGTGATTTAAAATAGGACCGCGACTTTGTAGTGGGAAGCACCTGTTGGAAGGACGGTTCCACTGATGGCTTCGCCATTCACGGTGATTTCAAGCGTAGCGCCCGGTTGGCCGCTGCGTAGTTCGATCTCGTAGTTCGAGCCTTTGAACTGACGGTGTAAACGCGCATGGTCCCACTCATCCGGCATGCAGGGGGCTACTTTCAGACCATCCGGCGTCGCGCGGATTCCCAGCATATTCTCGACGACAATCCAAAGCATCCAGGGAGCGGTGCCGGTGGAGTTGTGGCGGCTGGAGACCCCGAACTCGCAGGTGTCGGTCAAGCCAAAGTAATAGTTGGGCACAAAGATCGGGGCCTGGCTGTTGTGGCTCGGCGGGTTCTTTGCGTTGAGCGGCAGGTTCTTTATGAGCTCTTTCAGGGCAGCCGAGCCCTTGCCCTGCGTGCAGTCGGCATAGGATTTGAACATACCGGCATGACAGTAAATCGAGCCATTCTCTGTGGTGCCCGGTTGCTTGAGAGTGAGAGCTTGCGTGTTTGCTTGCTGGTATTGGTCAATTGAACCGTCCAGAACTCACGACTGCCGGAAACCGGAACAAAGCCGACGAGCTTGGATTCGATCTGCGCGTATTGCCCAGAATAGCTGGAGTGGCTCGTGTTGTGGATAGCCTCAAAGTTTTCCAAGGCAGTGCTAAGCGGCTGACAGCTGAGGTTCCAGACGGCCTCTGTGGCCTCATCTTTGAGGTAGAAGTAGCGATAGCTCGCCGGTAGATCGCGGGCCGGAGATTGCAGCACACGCGTGCGCCCTTGTGCGCATTGGTCCAGCTCGACATAGTAGTCCGGATTGAACAGGTAGTTCTTCCAGGATGCGGGCGGATTCGTAGTATGAATATGTAGCGCAGCTGTATCGGGTTTGAGCTCAAACAGGTTAGCTTCTTGGGACAGAAGAGTCGTGTTGGTGTTTGGGGGTGTCGTTGAAGATTCCATTATACTGCGTGGAGAAATTGATTCGTATGCCCTGATGTTTGGGCGATAGAATTAAAGTTGTTTATTGTGGTCCATTGTTGTGACTAAACAAGAGCCCTCGGACTTTATCAGTTAGGTCGGCTGGATCTACTGCATTTCGGAGATATAGCTTACTGCGGATTTACTATTTGGAATGATATACGAGTATGTGGTACTGCGTAGAAAGTCACTCGTAATACTGGGGTGAGTTTTTTTGGGGGGGGCAGTGTGAAATTCGTTAATAAGCCTGATCCATTTAGAAGGGGCGTATTGACAATCTCGCGTTTCGAATAGCGTGCCGGACGCCCCAGCTTGGCATCTCCAGGAGTGAGTGGCTCAAGCACAGCCCATTCTTTGTCAGTCGCTGGTTCAGATGCTCACAATGGCTGTCGCCATCATGCTACAATACAAAATCCCCGCAGTTTTTATCACATGGCGGTCCTGTACTTTTTGCTGATTTCAATCCTGAAATGATAGACAATTCAGGCCGCTAAATAACTGAACTTTAGCTCTCGCGGGCGACAAGAACGTATCCAGAGTGCGCTGCCTTGGAGGAGCTTTGGATTCCTATGCTTCTTCCTCTTTGGGCTGAGCACCGTGGAGCACCTCTTCGAGCTCTAGGCCGGTCATGGCTTTGATGCCTTTGAGTAATTGCATCAGCGCGACCATCATGATCGCCATGCTGGGGATCGCGATAACGGGCCAGCTCCAAGCCATCATCTTACTGACTTCGGAGTTAAAGGCATCGGTGCCACTGGGGCTGACGACGATCCAGCGGGCTAAAAAGTAGTTGAGCACGCCGCTGAGTAGAAAGGAGGCCGCAAGTAACCAAGTGCATCGTACCAGGAGTTTTTCGAAAGCGCTTTCAGACTGATGCTCTACGAGGGCTTGGTGCACCTTGTCGACGTCGATGATCTCTGGATTATACAGTAGGGTGCGAATTAGAGGATAGGGGGTCTTGAGCGAGATGAGCACTGCCAAGCCTAATAGCAAAGGAATCGCGGCTTCTTTGACTGCAAACCACTCGGTTGGGATTTCGAGAATACCAATGCCGCCGGTGAGTAGCACGCTGATCAGCCCTAGGATGGAAAAGACATTGTATTTGGAGCGCTTAATGTAGTCGTAGATGAAGTAGGCGACTGGAAAGGTCATTGCGATCAGTAAGATGCCGACGGCTACATTCTCAAAATAGGGCTCTAAATAGGGGCCTAGCCACTGCTTGCCCTTGTTGAGTAGCAGGATGGGCAGGATCAAATTAAAGCCCAGGTTCAGAAAGGTATTTTCCTTTTTGACGGGCTGCTTCTCCGTGGGTTGCGGATTTTTTGAAATAGGTGAGTTGCTGGGTTGCGAATTAGGCATGAGTTCGCCTAGAGTTTTAAGGCTTATGTCGAACGCAAGCTCTATTCGTTGTCTTATCACTGCGGGCCCGACCCGTGAATTTATCGATCCGGTGCGCTTTATTAGCAATCCATCGACTGGAAAAATGGGCTTTGCCCTCGCCGAGGCCGCTCTGGAAGCGGGATGGAACGTTGATCTGGTCGCCGGGCCGGTAGCCTTGGAGGAGCCGGATGGGGCGATTCTTTATCCGGTGGTGACCGCGGAAGAAATGTTTCATCAAGTTGATGCGCTATTCGATGCCTGTGATGTGTTGATTATGACGGCCGCGGTGAGTGATTTTCGCCCCGTCATCCAGCATGCGAAAAAGGAAAAAAAGGATATGGCCTCGATGCGCATCGAGTTTGAGCGCACCACCGATATTTTAAAGACAATGACCGATCGCAAATCCCATCAAACCGTGGTAGGCTTTGCGGCTGAGACGAACGATGTGGTGACTTATGCGAAAGAGAAACTGTTGTCGAAGAATCTCGATTTTGTTGTGGCCAATGAAGTCGGCCAGCCCGGTGTTGGCTTTGCCGCGGATACCAATGAGGTGCTTTTGATCGCTGCGGACGGAAGCTCCGTAAAATTAGGTCCGAGCACGAAAGCAGCTATTGCCAAGGAATTAATCCAGCTGGTAACGCCGAGTGCGTAATGCCGAGAGCTTAGTTTCTCCCTGAATCATCATGCTATGAAAACCACTGGACTTGAAAAAATCCTCGGACGTATAGAGGACCTGGATTCTGTGAATCTGGGCATCTTAGTGCAGCGCTTGGCGCGCGAGCGTAAGATGCAAGAGACTGTCTTTAATACGATTCACGACGGCATCTTGGTAATCGATTCGGATGGGGTGGTGCAATATGCGAATAACGCAGCTCTATTGTTGATTGGTTTAAAGGAGAACGATATCGGAGTGACGCGTTTGTGGAAAATGGTGCCAGACCTCGCAAAATCCATCCATAGTGAGACCGTGGGCGGGATTCAGAAGTCGGGGCCAGTGCTCTCGCGCGAGATTGAGCTCAGCTATCCGGAGCACCGCGTGGTGCGGCTGTACATGGTGCCGATCGATGCGCAGGTGGGGCACGATGACTCGGGTGGCTATGTGATTGTATTGTCCGACATTACGGAAGAGCGAGTCTCGATGGAGGAACGCATCGAAAGCGAGCGTACTTCGTCTATTGTTCGCTTAGCGGCGGGCGTTGCGCATGAACTCGGGAATCCGCTCAATTCGTTGACGATTCACTTGCAGTTGATTGAGCGCAAACTCAAGAAATTGAGCGAGCAAAAGGATGCAGCGAAGCTGGCGGAGTCGCTGCAGGTTTGTCAAGGTGAGGTGCAACGATTGGATGGTATTATTACTCACTTTCTAGAGGCCGTGCGTCCACAGAAGCCTGAGCTCAATGAGCTGGATCTGTTGGCCCTGGTGGAAGAGGTGTTGCGGGTGCAAGAGGTCGAGCTCAGTGATCGGCTATTGGATGTTAAAGTTGAAGTGAGTGATGATTTACCTACGATCTTGGGCGACCGTGGGCAGATCAAACAGGTCTTTTTCAATTTAATTAAGAATGCCATGGAGGCGATGCAGGCGGGGGGCAGCTTACGTGTGCTGGCGCGACGCGACGCGGATCACGTCTACGTGCAATTTGTGGATACGGGTTCTGGCATATCGGAAGAAGACTTGTCTAAAGTTTTCCAAGCCTACTATACCACCAAGAAGGAAGGGCATGGTCTGGGGATGATGATTGTCGAGCGGATCATGCGAGAGCATGGGGGCTGTATTAATATCGAATCTCACAAAGACAAGGGGACGGCTATTACGCTGCAGTTTCCGCGGCAGTTGCGGCGCACACGACTATTGGAGTAGTCGTGTGCACGGCCATATGTGTCAATCGGGTGAAGCTTTTCGGCAAAGTATTGACAAATCGGCCGTATCGATTACTTGCATAAGTCCCAGATGGGCAATGGTCTTAAATTTCGAGTCCTGGTTTTGAATCGGTTGTGGCAACCGGTTAATATTGTTGGTGTCGAACGCGCTTTTAGTCTTTTGCTACAAGACCATGCGCAGGTTATTTATACGGGCGACGAGAATTTTCGTATGATGGATTCGGCCGCATGGCTGCAATTTTCGGAGGAGTCCGTGCCTGCGAAGGATGAGACTTGTATTCAAACCGTTCGGCTACGGATACGTGTACCTAAGGTGCTTTTGTTGCGTACATATGATCAGTTGCCATTGAAAGAAATTCAATTCAACCGCGACAATCTATTCGAGCGGGATGACTACCGTTGCCAATACTGTGGGCAACATTTCGATGCGCAGCATTTAAATATGGATCATGTGATCCCGCGTGACCGCGGGGGGCGCACCTCGTGGGAGAATATTGTGACTTCCTGTATCAAGTGTAACTCTCGTAAGGCCAATCGTTTGCCGCACCAAGCGAATATGCACTTGATTCGTAAGCCTGAGCGTCCGCGCTGGCGCCCTTTTGTGAGCTCATTGATCGGGCAGAGCTACGATCGGGACTGGGATCATTTCTTGAATCTTAAGAAGCCTGCCTGAGAAGAGCTGCGTGTTTGAATGGCCTCTGGATCGTAATTAGGATTAGGCAGGGCTTGCTGGGCATCGACTAGTCGCAGGCGTGCTTCCATAGTTTGAATCATTTGGGCCGCCTTTTCAGGCATTTTTTGGATCAAGTTGTCTGACTCTGAGAGATCGCTGGACAAATCGAAGAGTTGATAGCTCTCCGATTCGAGGTCTTTGATGAGTTTATACTGGTCGATAATTATCGCACTCTGAGGCTTTTGCCGCGGGCCTAATCCGTAGTGTGGATAGTGGAAGAAGAACACCTTTTGTGCGCGTTTAAAGGCGCTGGCATCGTTGCGAGCAAGCGCTGCCAGGCTGGAGCCGTCTGTGTTTGCTGGAGTATCGATGCCTGCCCATTCGCTGAAAGTGCTAAATAGGTCACAGCCAGTGACCGCTTGCGCGCAATGGCTATTACTTGGGACATCGGGGCCGCGAATAATTAAAGGTACGCGAATGCCGCCTTCGTAGAGGCTGCCCTTGCCGCCATTGAGAGGGCTGTTGCGCGATTCCCGCGGTTTGCTGCTGGCACCGTTGTCCGACATGAAGATGACATAAGTATTCTTAGAAAGGCCTAGGCTTTCGATATGTTGTAGTAATTGCCCGATACTGTTGTCCAAGTCATAGGTCATAGCGGCATAATCGATGTCGTTGTGACGGCTGCCTGCTGGCATTTGAGCAAATTTCGCCCTGGAAGTCGCGAGTGCTTCAATCGGGGAGTGCACTGCATAATGCGATAGCTGCAGGTAGAAGAGCGTGCCTGTGTGTGATTGTTCGCTGATGAAGGCCATGGCGCGCTTTGTGAGGCCAAAGACGTCTTTGGGGCCGTCTTGCACGTCGGGCATTTGATTGCCAGAATTACCATCGTGCACATCGAAGCCATGTACGCTGGGGCTGTTTTTGCCGATATGCCATTTACCAAAGTGAGCCGTGGTGTAGCCTTGTTGCTGGAGCGCTTCAGCAATCGTGAATGCGTCCTCCGGCAGTTCTTTCAGATGGCGTGGAGGCGCGAGCTTTTGATAGTTTTGTGTGCGGCTGACCCCCGGGGTCGTTATGTGAAGCTCTGCGGGTGTTTTATCAGTGAGGATCGCTGCGCGCGACGGCGTGCATAGCGCTGCGGGAGCGTATGCCTGTGAGAAGCGCATGCCTGCTGCAGCGAGTGCGTCGATGTGAGGTGTTTGATAAAAATCACTCTTTGATTCTGGCAGTGCGGGATCCATGCGAGTGGAGCTGCCGGTCCAGCCCATGTCGTCGACTAAAATGAATACGATGTTGGGCGCGGCCTGCAGACTCGTGAAATAGAGTGAGAGCAGGAGTCCATGCAGTAAGTTAAATTTCATTAGTTATATTTTTATTGGGTGACTCGCACGGCCTCACCGCCACGCACTAGGCGCACCATGTTTTGAATTCGAATGGCGTCACCTTGCGGTCCACGGCCTTGTGGGAATAGGGATGCGTCGCCCACCTTCGGGTCGCTGCGCTGAGAGCCAGCACCATGCACGTCCAACCAAGCGCCTTCGCCAGTGAAGCGATCTCGCATATATCCCAGTGAGCGTCCGAACGAGAAGTAGACCGCTTGCGCAGCACCGCTAGTGTTCACATGTGTGCTACTGGTCCAGTAGTTGCCATAGTCTTTAACGCCCTGTTCATTGATGATTTCAGTGCACTTGAAGAGCGGGTCGATCGCTGCAGAATCTGTTGTATCGGGCGAGCGAGTGTAATCAATGATGCTTTGAAGCTCTTTGGCATTGGGTAAGCGCCAGTCGCTATAGCCCGCATGTTCCATATCTTCCGCATATTTCAATGCGGTCGGCCAGTCCATGCTTTCGCCGCTGTCGGCCTGCATCCAAGTCAATCCAGTGGCGCGGTCTTTAATGGTGCCATCCAAATTGTCACTGTATTGATTGACGCCATAGTTGGGATTGCCGCGCACGTAGAGCACGTAGAAGGTTTTCTCACGGCCGTGCGGATCGACTAAGCCGTAACCTTTAATGCGTCCATCGGCGAAGTTGACGCCAAAGTCTGTTTTTGCGCCCTTCATGGTGGTGCTCACATATAATGTGCTGCTCGCGAATTGTGAATCGATAATACGTTCGTTTTTGCTTGTGTCGCCGTATTCAAAATTAAAATACGAAGTGTCGATGAAGGGCGTCAGTGAGCGGGTGCTGGTGGCTCTTGGATCTGGGTCGGTGCCATTAAATTGTATGAGCGAATACAGCTCTTTGATTGAAGGGAGGCGCAATCCCTATATCCGCCGACCCGGCATTTGGCCGCAGCTGCCAGTGCGGCAGCGTAAGTTTTTTTCGCGCCGGGATCTTGCGTCCACATTAGGCCCGTCACTTGATCGCTAACTGTGCCGTCGTGGTTGTGCTGGTAAGCGGGCGCGTTGCCCGCGTATTGAGCGTCCTGACCGTAATAGCGCTCGCCTGCTGTGGGGAATTCAATCGCTTTAGCTGCATCATAGGCCTGCGCCTGTGCGGTGTCTACGATGGGATAGGTGACCGCAGTCGCGATGTGGGCGATGCTAAGACTCAGAAGTAGGGCGGTGGACAAATGCATAATAAAAAATGGGTAAATTCAAATCTTAGATGATGCAGGGGGATCGCGTCAGCCTGGATTAAGTTGCAGGAAATTTCCGGGGGTAATTGCATCGTCACACTGGCTGTCGCCCGCGAGTTACAATTATAGGAGTTCCTAAAAGTCATTTTAGCATGACGGCAAGAGCCGTTGTGTTGGCCCCTCTGTGCATAAAAAAGCCACAGCCGCTATGCGGACTGTGGCTTGGTTGAAATAAACTTTTTAGAGGCGCTTATGCGAGATCTTCTTCAGGAAGGTCGGCATATACTTGGAAGTCGGCGTAGGCTTCATTGCCGTGCTCGCTGATGTCGAGGCCTTCCAGCTCTTCGCTCTCGCTGACACGTAGACCTGTGGTGGCCTTGATCGCTTTGAAGAGTAAGAGTGAGACTGGGAATACGAATGCAAAGACAGCGAGAATACCAATCATTTGGACGCCGATTTGTTTGGTGCCGCCATAAAGTAAGCCGTCGGAGAGCAGGCCCGCATCGATGGCGGTGCTGCCAAATAGGCCGACGGATAGGGTGCCCCAGATGCCACAGATACCGTGCACACTGACGGCCCCCACGGGGTCGTCGACGCGTAGCTTTTGCTCAAAGAAGAGCACTGAAAAGACTACGATGATCCCGCCAATCAAGCCGATCGCCATGGCACCGATGATAGAAACACTACCACAGCAAGCTGTAATACTGACCAGACCCGCGAGCGCTCCGTTCAATGTCATGGACAGGTCGGGCTTACCGAACTTGAGCCAAGTGGACATGGTCGCACCGATACAACCTGTGGCTGCGGCAATCATTGTAACCATCGCGATGTAGGCCATGTCGTCGACTGCGCCCAAAGTGGAGCCTGCATTGAAGCCGAACCAGCCGACGATCAATATGAAGCAGCCCAAGGTGGCTAGTGGCATATTGTGCCCCGGGATCGGGAGAGCTTTGCCCTCTTTGTCAAACTTACCCTTACGAGCGCCGAGCACGATTGCACCTGCGAGGCCCGCCCATGCACCCACAGAGTGGACGACTGTAGAACCTGCATAGTCGCGCATGCCCATGGCGGCGAGCCAGCCGTCGCCACTCCAAATCCAGTGACCAACGATAGGGTAGACGAAACAAGTGATTGCGATGGAGTAAAAGATGTAGGCGCTGAATTTTGTACGTTCGGCCATCACCCCCGATGCGATAGTCGCCGCAGTCGCGGCGAAAACCACTTGGAATAGCCACTCGGCCGCGACTAGATTCGTGGCTGCTAAATCGTCGCCGACCATCAGGGCGTCTTTCATAAATAAGAAACCGTTGCTCCAACCGAAGATCCCTCCGATGGAATCGCCATACATGAGTGCGTAGCCTACAATGGCAAACGCGACCACCCCGAAGCTAAAGTCGAGCATGTTCTTCATCATGATATTACATGCGTTTTTCGCACGAGTCAGACCAGTCTCGACTAGCGCAAAGCCCGCCTGCATGAAAAAGACCAATACTGCGGCCATGAGATACCAGAGTATATCACCTGTGTTTTGGCTGAGATAACTCGGAGCCTCTGCGACGACTTCTTGTGCCGATAATAAAGTCGGTGCGAGAAGCGTAGTGCCCGCTGCGAGTGAGCTAAGATATATGGATCGAGCTTTAATCATAGTTATTATGGTTGGTTGATTAGAAATTTGCGCTTTGTTGGTCTTTGAAAAATTGCTCGTCGGCCATTGTTTCGAGTAAGTGTTGATTGACCACGTCGCTCTCGCCGTAGTTTTTGATTTCCTCGACTCCGATTGAATTTCGTTGGCTGAGGGCGACGGCATTGCGTAGTTGTCGCACGAGTTTTGCGTAGCTCAGTTCACTGCGGTGCTCCACTAGATGCTCAATTGCGGCATTAGAAATATAATGCACGAGCAGGAAGGGGTGCGCGCAGCGCAGTGTGCCCAGTAAAGTGTGACAGACGGGGGCAATGTCTTCGACCCGCGCACGCAAGGGAGGAATTGTTAGAGTGACTGCTTTCGCTTGGACGGCTTTGAAAGACGCTTCGACACCACGATGGAAGCAGGTCTCCGAGCCGTGTTCATGGGCAATGATCAATTGCATATGAGGATTGCGCAGGTTGTCCAGATACTGCTGAAAGAGCTTAATCTGCTCCATCGACTCTTCGGAGAAATCATCTGTGCGGCCCAAATAGCAGTTTATGGGCTGCTTCGCTTTATTCGCATTTTTTTCCATTTGCTCCAGCTCTTTGATACAGATGTTGTTGCTAGGTATCGTGTGGAGTGGTGTCGCGTCTTGGTTGAATTGATAGTTGAACTCGCGGGCAGCAAGCTCGTGTTCGGCACCTTCTTCGCCTGTGAGCACCAAAGTGCTTCCAGGCGTGCATCCTTCTTTTAGGGCCTGGACGAAGTCTTTGGCTATCGGGCTATAGGCTGCGAGATAGCGTGCGTGGATGTCAACTTTCGGCTTGTTTGCAAATGGCCGGGAGGTCTTAGAACTGCTGCTTGGGCGGTTGCTCCCAAAAGGTGGTCGTGTGCCGTATGACGGACGTGTGCCGAATGGGCGCGGGGTTTTGGCGGTGCCTGTTGAGCGGGTGTTGCCAAAGGGAGCTCGAGTTGCCCAACTACGGCTAGAACTGCTTTCGTTGGTGCTATTGCGAAATGCGTTTTTGAGGCGCGCTTTGGCGCGTTCGGCATGGCTGGGCAAGATAATCAGCGCGGTATAGCCTTGGGCCTTTATTTCGTTACCAGTATTGCTTTCAGAGTAGTGTTGGAAGCCGATTAGATTGGCAGTGGGCTGGGCCGCTTTTAGGCGCTCCAATTCGATTTCTGATAGCTCACAGGAGAGATCGATGAGTAAGTCGCTTGGTGTCTCGGACAGTGCACCTAAAAGTTTTTTAGCATCCTCGTGGAAGGTGGGTGTATAGCCCAGATCGCGTAACAAAAGTGCTAGTTGGCTGCGCGTAGTCCGATTTGCTGTGAGCACATGCATATTGTCAGTTGCGAGTGGCTATATTAGTAGCGAGTGCCACGGAAGGAGCGGCTTGGACGTGGTCTAGCCACTCGCTCGCCTCTCGCGGGAGCTTTGTTTTCGGGGGCTGGTTCGGGATTCGTGGGTTCTGCTGCGGGGGCCGGTTGTGGCGCTGGTGTAGGAGCGGGAGTCGGTGTCGGCACCGCTGCTTGAGCGGGTTCAGGAGTCGTAGTCTCCTGGACTGGAGGCTCTGCTAGAATCGCGCGCATCTCTCCCACCACTTTAGGAGTGATATGTTTGAGCACGATGTTGGTGACCATGCGTAGGGAGACTAGATTGACGTTCGGGTCGATCGCTACCAGTAGGAACACGTGCCGGCTACGACGCAGGCGTATGTATTTCTGAGGGAATTTTAATAGATAGTCGTCGCAAGGCATGTAATTCTCATCGACAGCTTCGTAGAGCGTTTTGATACGCCGCGCCAAATCGTCCAAGAAAGAATCTAAAAAGAATTCGGGGAGTGCGTTGTGTAATAAGTTGCCCTTCTTATCTAGGATGCAGGCGCCATCGACTCCTGGGAGCTCTAATACATTTTTAATGATTTTATCGATCATAGTTACTGGTCTAAGTTAATAATTCACCTAGGATTTCATCTACATTAGCACGGCTATGACAGAGCATGCCTAAGCACTCTTCTTCTTGTGGGATACAGACTGCCTTTGTATTGGCACTTTCCAGGTGAACCTCTTCGATCGAGTCCATGCCAAAGGGTTCACCTATCATATCGGCTACTTGAGAAATGTAACTCAATACGCTGCCAAAAACCTCGAGATCATCACTGGTGCTTTCGATGACGGTGCCATTTGAACTACATGCGATCGCGCCGATGAATCCACGCTCTTCTAATTCCGATAGTTCTATATTTTCAAACATGCGTTGGTATTAGCAACGCGCATGCCAACCGTGTCATAAATACTTTTCTACACTGATCTATCGGCACATCATGACGTTTTTGTGACTCTGATGGCTAAAAACTGAGCATTGTTTCATCATTAGATCGTTAAAAATAACTCTAATTGATAAATCCCGTAAGGTTTTCTGATATGAGCTGTAGCTATTTTGGTAGGGAGTATCACGTAGATGCTCAAATTGGATGCATTATAGTGCATGTTGCGCCTTACTTAGTTGTCGAGCGGATGATTACGGGAATTTCATGGCGCTCTGGTGTGGCGGCGCTTATTGCGCTACGGCCTCTACTGCATGTGGGGCAAGGCGCTTGTTCGAGTGCATTAACTCTTAGCGGCCTTTTTCTGGTTTTCTATTCGGAAGCTCCAGATCAGGTATAGAATTGTGCCAATCACAATGCCGCAGTCGGCGATATTGAATGAGGGGTAACGTCCGGTAGGCATGACCCAGGGGATCGTAAATGGGAAATGAAAGTCGAGGAAATCGATTACGTGCCCGTGAATCAAGCGGTCGATCATATTGCCTAAGATACCACCGATCAGCAGGCCAAAGGCCCATTGCATGGGCTTGCGATACAATTCCAAACTGTGCCGTAGTTTGTAGATCGCGAAGAGCGTGATGAGTGCGAACAAGGCTAAGAGTCCGCCGTAGCCAGATAGCATGCCCCAAGCGGCGCCTTCGTTGCCGATGTGAACGATATAGAAGAAGCCGTCAATCACCGTAATGGCTTCGGGCGGGTAGTAGCTGTCGAGCGCGAGGTTGTTAAAAATCCAAGCTTTAGTGATCTGGTCGAGCACGAAGACAACGATGGCCGATACGAAGAGTAATCGGTAGCGATTGAGTTTACTGAGTGATTGATTGGGCATTAGTTCGAGCGGCCTAAGCTGCCAGTGTTTATTGCAGGTGCAACCCCGCAGTTGTTCAAAATGCGAGGACTGGCAAATACAATGCCCAATGCCAATGCCAATGCCAATGCCAATGCCAATGCCAATGCCTGGTTCTAATACAGGCTTCTTTTTTCTGGTTGTCAGGTAACGCCTTTAGTCTGAAACTTCAAAGGTCGAGAATCATCAAAACATGTTGGCGTTCAAGCATCAGATGTGGGACAAGTCGAAAGCTGCACTTCTGC
>MDTD01106799.1_pt1 | contig 13731 bp, 13 predicted proteins | sample 811221 | NCBI WGS metagenome assembly MDTD01 (sample SAMN05326646, study PRJNA326480) | marine metagenome | isolation source: seawater | place: Pacific Ocean: South West | collected 2011
GAACACTCTATTACTCCAGGATCTATTAAACCATTTGCTAAAAGACATAAAGAATTAATCCTACTTCATTTTGATGCTCACGCTGATCTAAGAGAGAGCTATCAAGGAGAAAAATTTTCTCATGCTTCTGCAATTAAAAGATGCCTTGATTTTAAAAACTTAAAAGTGGTATCTTTTGGCATCAGAAATCTTTCAAAATCTGAAATGGATTTTTATAATAATAATAAAGATAGAATAGAAATTTTTTGGGCTAAAGACAAAAGAAATTGGGATCTAGGAAAAATTAATAATTTATTTAAGAATAAGCAAGTTTATATAACTTTCGACGTAGATAGTTTTGACTCAAGTATTATGCCAGCAACCGGAACCCCAGAACCAGGTGGATTATTTTGGGATGACGTTTTACCAATAATTAAGATGATATGTAAAGTATCAAATATAATTGGAGCAGATATTAATGAACTTGCACCAATAAAAAAATTTGATTCATATAACTTTTTGGTAGCTAAATTAGCTTATAAGATCCTTGCATATTCTTTTGAATTTAAGCGTTAAGTAAAATATTCTTTGGTGACCAACTTATAACTACTGAGGCACCACCTAAATTTTTATCGTCTTTAAAAAAGAGTTTAGCATTTTGTCTTTCTAATAAAGTTTTACCTAAGAAAGTTCCAAGGCCTAAGCCTGAGTTTGAATTTAATTCTAATGATTTAGATTTAATATATGGTTCTCCTAATTTATCAATAATATCTTTAGGAAATCCTGGCCCATCATCATTTACTATGATTTTAATTTCTTTATCATCACTTATCAAAAAAATATTAACTTTACTTTTTGAAAATTTAATAGCATTGCCTATAAAATTTCTTAGCCCGTAGATCATTTCTGCTGATCTTTGGATATCAATTTTATTTTTATCATCGTTAGATACTAAAGTAATTTCTTTAGAGGAAGTTTCTTTGAAAGAGTTTATAATTTCCTCAATTAAATTTTCTAATTTTGTTGAGCTAAAAAATTTGTCTTCCTCTATCTGCTTTTTTGAAATTCTTTTTAAAATTTCACTACATCTTTTAGATTGACTAATTAATAGATCGATATCTTTGGATAACTCGTTGCTATCACCAATTTCTTTTTTCAATTCTTTAGCAACTACACTTATTGTAGCTAAAGGTGTTCCCAGAGAATGTGCTGCTGCTGCAGCTTGACCCCCTAAAGACTCCAATTCATACTCTTTATAAATCACCTCTTGTAGTTTTTTAAAAGCTTCCTCTGTTTTCTTTTTTTCACCAGAGAATCTAATACCGAAATAACTTAAAAATATTAAGCCAATTAATACGGAGATTATAATTCCAACTTTATAAAAATTTGGAAAATGTAACAAATTCATATCTTCCCCTGGCAAAGGTAAATGAAAAAATGATATTGTTAATAAAAGTAATGATGTTATTAAACCTAAAATAATTGTTGTACCCATACTTAAAAATGTTGAGGAAACGATGGCAGGTATAACTAACAGAAAAGAAAAAGGATTGAAAATTCCCCCCGTCAAATAAAGAAGAGCGCTTAATTGCAACAAATCGATCAATAGGAAAGGAGCTGCATAAAAATCTTTTAGTTGATTAATTTTAATTCCAAATTGAAGATATAAATTTGTAGCTAGGCCCATCGATACGATCAAATAGCTTTCTATGATTGGGAAAGGTAAATTTAAGTAATAAAAAACTACACTAATTGCTAATATTTGACCGATAATGGCAATATACCTAAGGATTGTTAGCGTATTTTTATCTAGGCTTAAGTTCTCTTTTGTGCGGAAGAGAGTAGAAAAATCCATTTGTAATTAAATGTCTAAATTTGCAACATCTAAAGCATTATTTGTAATAAAATCTTTTCTTGGAGCTACTTCGTCTCCCATTAATATTTTAATCATATTTTGATCTTCTTTAGACTTGTCCTTTGTTCCTTTAGTGTATTGCACCCTTAACATTGTTCTATTATCTGGATTTAAAGTTGTTTCCCAAAGTTCTTCAGGATTCATTTCACCAAGTCCTTTAAATCTTTGAATAGATAATTTTTCTCTTTGCTCTTGTAAAAATCTTTTGTATTCAACAGAACTTTTCTTTGTTTTCTTATCAACTTTGGCTGACTCGAGTATATATTCCTCTAATTTTTTTTCATCTTTTATGTAAACGCTTTTATTTGCTTTTGTTACTTTAAATAATGGCGGTTGTGCCAAATAAACATGACCGTTTTCTATAAGTTGGTTAAAAGGATAGTTATTAAAAAAAGTTAGAAGTAGTGTCCTTATGTGAGAACCGTCTACATCAGCATCTGTCATTATGATAATTTTATCGTATCTTAAATTTTCTATATTAAAATCCTTAGAACCAGTTCCCAGGGCGTTTATTAAAGTCACAATCTCGTTAGATGACATCATCTTAGATAATGCTTTAGTAGATTGATCCTCACCGTTAGTTTTGCCATTTACATACGTGTTTAAAATTTTTCCTCTTAAAGGTAATACTGCTTGATACTCTCTTACTCTACCTTGTTTAGCCGATCCTCCTGCAGAGTCCCCCTCAACAATGAATAGCTCGGTACCCTCTCTTTTTTGTATTTGACAGTCTGCTAATTTTCCAGGTAATCCTGACAATTCAAAAGTTCCTTTACGTCTAACGCTATCTCTTGCTTTTCTTGCAACATCTCTTGCCATTGCTGCCTGGGTAATTTTTTCTAATACTGTTTTTGCTACGGCTGGGTTTTGGTCAAGCCACGTAGAAACTTTCTCGCTTATGACGTGTTCTACTATGTTTCTAACTTCTGATGATACAAGTTTATCCTTAGTTTGAGAAGAGAACTTTGGATCAGGCATCTTAATAGATAAAACTGCTGTAAGTCCTTCCTTAATATCTTCACCAGATAATGTGATTTTATTTTTTTTATTATTTTTATCTGTAAAATATTTATTTATCACTCGTGTAAGCGCACTTCTAAAACCTAGCAAATGTGTTCCACCGTCTTTTTGTGGTATATTATTCGTAAAAGGTAATACTTCTTCAGAATAACCAGCATTCCACTCGAAAGAGCATTCAACTACGACATTATTTTTAGTTGATGATACATAAATTGGTTTTTTAAATACTTCTTTCTCATTTTTATTTACAAGTATTGGTTTTTTGTTATTTATATGTTTAACAAATTCGGTAATTCCACCATCATATTTATGTACTACCTCTTTTGTTTTCTTAGAAGTCGCATCAACTAATTTAATTGATATACCTTTATTTAAAAAAGCTAGTTCTCTAATTCTTTTATCTAAAGTGGAAAAACTAAACTTTATTGAAGAAAAAATTTCTCTCGAAGGTAAAAAATTAATTCTTGTGCCATTTTTTTTTGTTTTACTAATTTTTTTTAGAGGTTTAATGGAATTACCATCCGCGAATTTAATTTCATATTCATTTCCATCCCTATAAATAGTTAAGTCTAATTTTTCTGATAGCGCGTTTACTACTGACACTCCTACTCCATGGAGACCTCCTGAGACTTTATATGAGTCGTGATCAAATTTGCCACCAGCGTGCAATTGAGTCATAATCACCTCTGCCGCTGACATTTTTTCCCCCTTATGCATATCTACAGGTATACCCCTACCATCATCCTCAACAGTGATAGTATTATCAGAATTGATAATTACGCTTATATTTTTGCAATATCCGGCTAACGCTTCATCTATAGAATTATCTACAACTTCAAAAACCATATGGTGCAACCCAGAACCATCATCTGTGTCGCCAATATACATACCTGGTCTTTTTCTAACAGCATCTAATCCTTTTAGGACTTTTATTGAGTCAGCGCCATAAGATAGCTTGTTCGGTGTTTCAGATTTTTTTGACATTTTTTTTATGATTTAACATTTATATCATTTTTTAATGTTAATATAAAATCTAATTAGTTTAGAACAGCTTAGAATTATTTAGTACCAACAATTCTAGAGGAAAAAAATAAAAAAAATCTTAAATTTGGTAAATTTAGATTTTCATTGGCATAATGACATAGTAACTATTATTATCTGAAACATCTTCAATTAAAACTGGAGAAGTAGAATCTTTTAAACTCATTTTTAAATTTTTATTTTCAACTTCAGATGCTATATCTATTAAATATTTTGAGTTAAAACTTATATTAAGACTGCCTGAATTAAATTCAGCATTAATTTTTTCATTTCCTTCTCCTGAATTGGCGCTGTTTACTGAAAGTTGAACACTGTCTTTATTGATTGTTAACTTAACGCCTTCTTTTCTATCCATAGACACGCTGGCCACTCTTTCAATTGAGTCGATAAAGTCTTTAGATGCAACAACTAGCGTTTTATCATTTGTTGTGGGAACTACTTTTTTATAGTCTGGAAACTTTCCATCAATTACTTTAGAAATAAGCCTTATTTTTCCTATAGTAAATTTAATTTTATTTTCACTTGTTTGCATAGTTAACTTTTCGGAATTTTCAGTTAATAAAGAACAGATTTGGAAAACAGTTTTTCTAGGTAAAATTAGCGGGTTAAAATCTCTTAAATTTCCTATTTCTAAACTGCTTGAAGATAGTCTGTGGCTATCAGTTGCAACACCTGTCAAGAAATTTCTACCGGCCGCTTCAGTAAGATGTAAAAAAATGCCATTAAGATAATGTCTTGTATCATCATTTGATATCGAGATTCTAGTTTTTGTTAAAAGTTTTAAAAATTTATCTCTTTGAAGCTCAATTTCTTGCCCATCAAATTCATCAGCAAAAGTTGGGAAATTGTCTGTGGGAAGACATAAAAGATTAAAATCTGAATTTTCGCTTTTAAGACTCAATTTATTTTCCGACTTTAAATCAAAATTTAACTCGGCGTTTGAGGCAATTTTTCTTAAGATATCATAAAGTATTGCTGCGGATGTTGTGGTGCTCCCTTCTTTCAAAATTTTTACTTCAGAGATTTCATCATAGAAAATTATATCTAAATCTGTTGCAATAATAGATAATTTATTGTTTTTAAGTTGTAATAAAACATTTGATAAAATTGGTAAGGTATTTTTTTTTTCAACAACCCCTTGTACAAAATTTAAAGATTTTAATAATTCATCTCTTTTTACTACAAATTGCATTTATTGCTCTAATAATAAACTTTTAATCTGGCTAATATTTTTTTTCATTTCATCATCTTGTTCAGATAATCTCGTGATAGTTTTTACTGCATGTATTACAGTTGTGTGATCACGATTAGCAAATCTCCTTCCTATTTCAGGTAAAGATCTTGTCGTCATCTTTTTTGCTAAATACATTGCTATCTGTCTGGGTCTGGCTAAAGGTCTAGATCTTCTTTGTGAGAGCATTTCGCTTAAAGCTATGTTGTAATAATTTGAAACAACGTTTTGTATTTTATCGACTGTTATTATTCTTATCTGATTAAACACATCTTTTAATATATTTTTACAGTCACTGATTGTAAGTATTTTGTTATGCACCCTGCTAAATGCTATCACTCTATTAAGAACACCTATTAACTCTCTTATATTGGTTTTGCTTTCGCTAGCGATATAATTTATCACTTCCTCGCTTAGATTTATATTTTCTTTAAATTGTGTTTGGATCTCTTCAATCTTTTTTCTAATGATTTTAATTTTAAGTTCTATATCTGGTACATCAATGTCTACAATCAATCCTCCGGCTAATCTTGATTTTATTCTATCTTGCACTCTGTCTAATTTCATAGGTGATCTATCCGAAGATATAATTATTTGGGATCCTTTATCCATCAGACTGTTAAATGTGTGAAAAAACTCTTCTTGAAGGCTCTCTTTACCACTAATAAACTGTATGTCATCAATTATAAATACTGAGGATTTTCTAAAAAAATCTTTGAAATTTACCATATCATTTTTTTTTATTGATTTTATAAAATGATACATAAACCTTTCTGCAGAAATGAACATAACATTATTTTCACTCTGGAGCTCCAATCCAATAGCATTCAATAGATGAGTTTTTCCTAAACCAACACCCCCACAAATGTATAGCGGGTTATATCTTGAGATATGTTCACAAACCTTCTTTGAATATGATAGCGCTATATCATTACTTTTTCCTTGAATAAAACTAGAAAAATTTAAATTAGGATTAAGCCTGTTATAGTTGATTATTGAGTCCTTAATTTCTGTAACTTTATTTAATTCATCTATTTTGATTAGCTCCTGGTTTTGTTTATTTTCCTCAATTATTTTGAACTCTATCCTATTGAGACTTAATTTGAAGCTTTTTACTTGTTCTAAGATTTTGTCTAAATATCTTGATACGATCCAATCTCTAAAAAAACGAGTTGGCACCCCAAGTATTAGAAAATCATTATATTCTTTTACTAATGATATTTTTTCTAACCAGCTGTTGTAAATTTCATTACCAAATGTTTTTTTAAAAGAAACTTGAATTTCATCCCAATTTAAAGAGTTTTCTTCCTCGGAAACATATGTGTTTTGTTTTTTTGTAGTATTATTTTCCATGTAGATATTTAGTAAGAGATTTCTATAAACGCTCTTTTAAAAACTTTTGCAAGATTTTTTTTTTAAAAATAAAAAAAAAATAGGTTTAGGTTGTATGACTAACGTTGAGATAGAAATAAATAAAAAAATTACAACTAAACAAGATATGTTTCTATATTTTGATTTAAGATTCTAAATATTGATTTTATTTTATAAATTTATCAACTTTGAATTGATAAATTAATTTTTAATTTTTTTTGAAATTTTTGAAATTTTTCTTGACGCGGTTTTTTTATTTATTACACCAGATTTAGCAACCTGCATTAGAATTGATTGAAATTCAGAGAAGTATTTTTTTGCATTTGCTTTTTCTTTAGATTTAAGCAACAGATCCATTTTTTTTATGGCTTTTTTGTATTTGCTCTTTCTGATCCTGTTTATTTTGGTTTGCTTTTTAACTCTTCTTACACGTCTGATGGCTGATTTTGTATTAGGCATAACTTGTAGATTGTATATATGGGCAAATTATGGGGGTCAACTTTATTATTTTTGACATTTTGAACAATAAAAAGCTGCTCTATTTGATATCATAATTTTAATAATTTTATTTTTACAATTTGAACTGGGACAAATTTCTCCTTTTTTCCCATAAACATTGAAATATTGTTGATAAGACCCCTTTTTTTTATTACTGCTTGTAAAATCTTTTATAGAAGATCCACCTAACTTGATTGATCTAGATAAAATGCTTTTCGTGAATTTAATAATCCTTTTTATCTCGTGAGGTTTAATTAACTTTGCTTTCCTACTAGGTTTTAAACGACTCGAGAAAAGTATTTCATTAGCATAAATATTTCCTATTCCGGAAATAAATTTTTGATCCATCAGAACATCTTTAATATCACGATTTCTATGCCGAATGTAATTTTCAAAATACTCTGAATTAAAATTTTTTTCAAAGGGCTCGGGTCCTAAATTTATAAGATGTGAATTTAAATCAAGATCAACATTTTTCAAAATTTTTATAAATCCAAATTTTCTTATATCATTATAAATTAATTTCCGATTTTTGTTTAAGTAAAATATTACACGATTATATCTATTATCTTTTTCTTGATTTATTTTATAGTAAAAACTTGTTTTATAAATTTTCTTTTGCTTGTCTTCAAAAAAAAACTTACCGGTCATACCTAGATGAACTAACATGGTAATTCTTTTATTAAAAAAAAATAATAAAAATTTTGACCTTCTTTTAATCTTTTTTATCCTAAGACCAATAATCTTCTTTAACTTTTTCTCTGTTATTAAAAATCTTAATCTCCCATCATTAATCTTTACATTCCTAACGATTAGGTTTTTTACTCTGATGTCTAGAGACCTTTTAACAACTTCAACTTCTGGCAATTCTGGCATATAGTTATTCTTAAATGAAAGATAATATTCAAGATAAAACAAAATTAGTCAATTCCGTATTTTCAAAAGTGAATAAAAAATATGATTTAATGAATGACTTAATGTCATTAGGCATACATCGTTCGTGGAAGGAAAAATTATTAGATTGGACAAATCCCTCCTCTAATAAAAAATTGATAGATGTGGCCTCTGGTACAGGGGATATAGCAAGATTATTTTCGGACAAATTGAGTGAAATTACTTGCGTTGAACCTAACATCAAGATGTTATCAGAAGGTAAAAATAAACTTAGAGATATAAATTCTATAAAATGGATTAATGCTGCCGCTGAAAATATACCGGTAAAAGATAATATGTTTGATTACTACACAATTAGTTTCGGTATAAGAAATGTGACTGATATTAATTTAGCATTAAAAGAAGCCCTTAGAGTCTTAAAACCTGGTGGTCGTTTTATGTGTCTGGAGTTTTCAAAAATCAATAATGAAGTAATTAATTTTTTTTATAAAAAATATTCGAAAGCAATACCATATATTGGAAAATTTATTGTTGGTTCTAAAGAGCCTTATAAATATCTGGTAGATAGTATAGAAAAGTTTTATAACCAGGAGCAACTTGCAGATTTGATAATAAAGAATGGTTTTTCTAATGTAGAATATCGAAATCTTTCTAATGGAATTTCTGCTATACACTCAGGCTGGAAAATTTAATGTTAAAAAGAGTTTTCAAATTATTTCAAATTGCCAGAAAATTATCTGTTTCGGGAACAGTGGATACTATTAACCAAATTCATCCTCTTCCAACATCATTGAGACTTTTTTTTAATTTAATCTCGATCGGGTCAAATCCTAATACTAGAGTTAGTAAAAAGGCTACTGGTGAAAAACTTTGTGAGGCTCTTCAAGGAATGGGTACCACTTTTATTAAACTTGGCCAATTTCTCGCAACTAGACCAGACATTATAGGAGAAGAATTAGCTAGAGATTTAGAAAAGTTACAAGACAGAGTTCCAGCGTTTGATCTTTATGATGCAAAAAAAATTATTAAAAAAGAGATAGGTGAAAATTACTTTACGAATATCACTGAAATAAGTGAACCAATAGCTGCGGCTTCTATTGCACAAGTTCATCTAGCCAAAATAAAACTTGATGATCAAGAAAAACAAGTTGCAATAAAAATTTTAAGACCTGAGATTGAAAAATTGTTTAATGAAGAATTAGATGCTTTAATGCTTTTTGCTTATATTGTTGAGAATACAATCACAAAAGCAAAACGTCTAAAATTAGTAGAGGTTGTTCACTTATTAAGAGAAATTACGAATATAGAAATGGATTTAAGATTTGAGGCAGCCGCAGCAAATGAACTTTATGAAAATACTAAAAATGACTTTGGATTTAATGTGCCTAAAATTTATTGGAATTATACTACTAAGAAAATTTTAACACTTGATAAAGTGCAAGGGATATCAATTAGAGAACAAAAAAAACTTGAAGAATTAGGAGTTAATCTTGAAAAATTAGCTAAAAATCTAATTCAACATTTCCTTAAACAAGCCGTGCGAGATGGATTCTTCCATGGAGATATGCACCAGGGAAATTTATTTGTTGATTCTGAGGGAAATATTATTCCAGTAGATTTTGGTATAATGGGTAGATTAGATAAGAATAACAGAAAATTTTTAGCAGAAATATTATATGGATTTATTAAAAGAGATTATGTAAAAGTAGCTGAAGTCCATTTTCAAGCAGGCCTCGTACCTCAAAATGCATCAAAAGAGGAATTTGCTCAAGCACTAAGGTCTGTTGGGGAGCCTATTTTTGGTCAATCAATCAAAGATATTTCTGGTGGTAATTTACTTGCTCAATTGTTTGAAATAACTGAAAAGTTTAATATGGCAACTCAACCTCCATTATTATTATTACAGAAAACAATGGTTGTTGTTGAGGGAGTGGCGAGAAAACTTAATCCTGAAACAAATATTTGGGAAGTCTCAAGACCTGTTCTTGAAGATTGGTTAAAAAATTTGAAAAGTCCTAAATCAACTATCGATACAGCTTTAAATACTTCATCAGAGATAATCAAAAGGATACCAGATTTACCAAAATTAATGGATAGAGCAGATTATGCTTTAAAATTAATGTCTGAGGGTAAGTTAAATATATCATTAGGAACAAATAAAAGTTTAGAAGTTGAACAGATGAAACTAAAAAACTTTAAAAACAATATAGTTATTAGTTTTTTTGGTATTGTAATTGTCATTCTATTAGTATTTTAATAATTTATGACTGTGAAAAATAAAAAAATTCTCATAATTATAGGTGGAGGTATATCCGCGTACAAAACATTGGACCTAGTGAGATTGTTAAAAAAAAATAATAATGAAATTAAGACCATTTTAACAAAAAGTGGAAAAGAATTTGTAACACCTTTATCAATCTCTACTCTTACAAAAGGTAAAACTTACGAGGAAATTTTCGATAAACACTTTGAAACTGATATAGACCATATATCACTATCTAGATGGGCTGATTTAATTATAGTGATGCCGACTACAGCGAATTTTATGACAAAATTAGCAATTGGAAAAGCAGAAGACTTAGCAACAACTGTAATTTTAGCTGCTAACAAAGATGTATTATTAGTACCAGCGATGAATGTGAGAATGTGGGTACATAAAGCAACTCAAAAAAATGTAAAAAATTTAAAAGATTATGGTTATTTATTCATTGGGCCTGAAAAAGGAGAAATGGCGTGTGGAGAATTTGGTGAAGGTAAAATGTCTAGTCCTAGACAAATTTACTCTTATATTGAAAATTATTTCAATAAGAGAGACTTAGTAAAAAATAAAAATTTTAAAGCAATAGTAACTGCTGGCCCGACAAGAGAATATTTAGATCCAGTAAGATATATCTCGAATGAATCTAGTGGTAAACAGGGTTATGAAATAGCTTTAGCTTTAAAAAAATTGGGTATCAAAACAACATTAATAATTGGACCTTCAGCTATAACTTACCAAAATAATATTGAAACGAAAAAAATAGTGTCTGCAGAAGAAATGCTTAGTGAAGTAAAAAAATCTTTACCTGTAGATGTGGCCGTATGCGCTGCAGCCGTGTCTGATTATAAACCTACAAAAAAAAACAAAACTAAAATTAAAAAAAATCAAAAAAAATTAGAATTTCTAGAGCTGCAAAAAAATATAGATATCGCGGAGTTTTTAGGTAAAACTAACAAACATAGACCAAAATTAGTTATAGGTTTTTCTGCAGAAACAGAAAATCTAACAAAGAACTCATTATTAAAAATGAGAGAAAAAAATTGTGATTTGATTATTGCAAATAATATTTCGAAAAAAAATATTGGTTTTAACTCTGACTATAACTCAGTATCAATAATTGATAGCTATGGAAATATTAAAAAAATTAAAAAAAGTAAAAAAAGTTTTATAGCTAATAAAATTGCGGAAATGATATTGGACAAACTTTTGGTTGGTAGTAGGCACATAAATTAAAAAAATTAATTTAAAAAAATATATTTGATTGAATATTTGTTAATAGTTAAAGCCAGCACATAAAGAAAATTATGAATTTAGGTTTAAGAGATTTTAAACAATTTGAAAAACAAATAATCCTAAAAAAAATAGGAATTAAAGGACAAAAGAAAATTTTAAATTCAAGAGTTTTAATTTTAGGAATGGGTGGATTAGGATCTCCACTTTTAATTTACCTCGTTGCTGCAGGAGTAGGAACAATTGGTATTGTAGATCATGACAAAGTAGAATTAAGTAATCTAAACAGGCAAATACTTTTTTCTCCAAAAGATGTTGGTAAATTTAAAGTTAGTCGGGCTAAGGCAAAAATGTCTAAGTTAAATAAAAAAATTAAAATTAAAACATATAAAAAAAAAATAAATTCAAAAAATATTAAAAATATTATTAATCATTTTGATATTATATGTGATGGAACTGATAACTTCGAAACTCGATATATAATAAACGATCAATGTAAAATTAGTAAAAAAATATTAATTTCCGCAGCTATAAGTAAATTTGATGGTCATCTTTATAAATTCAATTTTAAAAAAAAAAGTTCTTGCTATAGATGTTTTATGCCACAAAAACCTATTCAAGAAATTAACTGTGACGTTGAGGGAATTTTTCCACCTGTCGCTGGTATATTGGGCTCACTGCAAGCAAATGAAGTGTTAAAAACTATTTTAGATCTCAAAGATGATCTTAATGGTAATGTTTTGATATTTAACTCTCTTAAAATGATCACAAGAAGATCAAAAATACAAATTAATCCAAAATGTAATAATTTATGCAAAAATTAGTCTTTGTTTTAATAATTTTTTTTTATTTTGGAAACTTATTGTCTAAGGAGGATTATTTTTTAACTTTAAGAAATGACAAAGTGAACTTAAGGCAAGGTCCCTCCTTCGATTATCCTGTTAAAATATTTTATAAAATGAAATATCTCCCTGTTATAATTCAGGATAGTTCTAACAATTTTAGAAAAGTTAGAGACCATGAAAATAATTCTGGATGGATACATATTTCACAACTTTCAAAAAAAAAGGCTGCAATTGTTATTGAGGATGAGTTGATTATGTTTAGTAATTCAACAATATATTCAAATCCTATCGCGCTCCTTAAAAAAGGCAGACTTGTTAAAATAAAAAAATGTAAAGAAAACTGGTGTAGAGCAGTAACAGAAGATTTTAAAGGCTGGATTAAAAAAGAGAGTTTATGGGGATTATTGTAATTTAATTTTTATATTTCGCAGTCCAAATCTTATCAAGAACAAAATACCAAACAGCATTTGCTAATGGTTCAACAATTGCATCAGTAAGTGCAACCATAAAAGAAACATCTGCAATCAACATTAAAACGGTAATAGCAATTGCAAAGTGACCAATAGTATAAATTATTGTCCTTAATATAGATCCTTTATTATTTTCGTATATATTTTTCGTTGCAGAAAATATGCCGTGGGTAAACTCTGTCATTTAATTAAACGGATTATCTAGAACGCAGGCTACAAGGTGAATTCTATTTTGCTCCCCTCCATTAAAAAAGTTATGATATTTTGTATTATTTGTAATTGTCACTGTCCCGTCTGCAGGCATATGTTTGCAAACATTTTCGATTACCATCCTGCATCCTTTATTCGTAATTATCGGTATATGAAGTCTTGGCTCAGGGTCTCTATGCCAACTCAAAGTAGATCTGGGTTCTTTTAAAAGTATTCTCACTCTCCCTAATTTAAAATTTTTTCTCAATATATTGAAAACTTCCTCAAAATAAGTACCTTTAAATTCTGGTAGTAACTCTGTGTATTTGGACTCCTCGATAGGCTTGTCTCTCATAGCCTCTTTGCCAGTCTCGTCTGGTATTGTCCAATAAGTTCCTCTAACATTGTGTCCTTCTACCGATGACTTATCACCAGGTATTTGGTTAAGTGGTATAGCAGCAAAATTTTTAATGCCTAATGAATTAAAATTTTTAAGCTTTAAAATTTTATCTAAATCAGACCTTAATTTTTCAACATCAAATTTAAGATTAGGAACTGTATAGAAATCTTTAAAAAGATTATTATTTATATTTTCAGCATTTTTTACTGTTTCAATATTTTTCATATTAATTCAATTTCTTTAAGTTCGGTCTGTCAGCATTCATTATCTTAGTCCATACGGCTACAAAGTCTTTAACAAATTTATTCTTATTATCATCTTGAGCGTATACTTCAGCATATGATCTTAATATTGAATTAGAACCAAATACTAGATCTGCTCTAGATGC
>MDTD01113335.1_pt1 | contig 13731 bp, 13 predicted proteins | sample 811221 | NCBI WGS metagenome assembly MDTD01 (sample SAMN05326646, study PRJNA326480) | marine metagenome | isolation source: seawater | place: Pacific Ocean: South West | collected 2011
GGTGGTCAAGTTATCTCTGAGGAAAGAGGAATGACTCTTGAAAACACAACTATGGACATGCTTGGAACAGCAGAAAAAATTGAAATTGACAAAGACAATACAACTGTTGTCAATGGAAAAGGAGATAAAGATGCCATAAAGTCTAGAATTCAGCAAATAAAAGCACAAATTGAAACCACTACATCTGATTATGATCGTGAGAAACTACAAGAAAGACTTGCAAAATTATCTGGTGGGGTTGCTGTACTTTATGTTGGAGCACCAACGGAAGTGGAAATGAGAGAGAAAAAAGACAGAGTTGATGATGCTTTAGCTGCCACAAGAGCTGCTGTTGAAGAAGGAACTGTACCTGGAGGTGGAGTTGCCCTTATCAGAGCGATTGATTCTTTAGATAAACTTAAAGGAGATAATGAAGACGAGACAACAGGTATCATGATTATTAAAAGAGCAGTTGAAGAGCCTCTTCGTCAAATTGTTGCTAATGCAGGAGGAGAGGGAGCTGTGATTGTTCAAAATGTTCGTGATGGAAAAAATGATTACGGATATAACGCTAGAACAAGTACTTATGAAAACTTATATAAAGCTGGTGTTATTGACCCTACAAAAGTGACAAGAATCGCTATTGAGAACGCAGCATCTATTGCTTCAATGCTTTTAACTACTGAATGTGTTATTACTGACCAACCTGAGGAGGATGCTCCAGCAGGAATGCCGCCAGCAGGAATGGGTGGTGGAATGCCAGGAATGATGTAACTATTTAAAATATATAAACAAAAAGAGGCCTTATAAGCCTCTTTTTTTGTGGAAACTATTGAGCAAAAAATTGAATAAATTATCCCAAATTTATGGTTGAATATTAGCTGTTTTTTCTGTCACAACATTGATTTCTGCATCAACTGTTTTACTAGCAAAAGTTTCTGCATAATCTTCTTCTCCCCATACCCATGAATACACACAAAAGTTATTTTTAAGATCAACATAAGTATGAGTAAGTATTCTAACATTTTCTTCTTCTGAAAATAAAATGTTTCTTTCGTCACTTACTAGATGTATCATACCGTTATCTAATTTTTCATATTTCAAAATATCTATCACAACAGTATCCACGGCATCTGAATAAAATGTGACATGCATATTTTTTATATCAATAATTCTAGTAGAATTTTCTGGACCTATATTTTTACCGGAAGGTTCTTGATTTATTAATTTCAATTTGTTAATGTATCCACTTTCATTGAACATATCACAGTGACTGTATTTAACGATGATTTTTTCTATGTCCTGCGCAAATGGTTTAAATGGCTGGATCATAGCGATAATAATTAAAAGGATCTTTTTCATAATATAAATTTTGGTTTAATGGTTAATACCATAACACAAAACTTATAAAAGGTTAATTTCTATATAATATTCACTTCTCTTTCTAAAACAATTCCAAATTTACTTTGAATATCCTCTATAATTTGAGAAGATAAATCATAAATTTGATTTCCTTTTGCATCTGAATAATTAACCAAAACCAAAGCTTGGTTTTTATGAACTCCATAATTTCCAAAGGTTTTACCTTTCCAGCCAGAGGTCTCAATTAACCAACCTGCGGGTATTTTGAATTCTTGATTATCTAATTCATAAACAGGTACATCAGGAAATTTATTTTTTATAGAATCAACAATATCTTTTCCCACAACAGGGTTTTTAAAGAAGCTCCCTGCATTTCCTATTTCATTTGGATCTGGAAGTTTGCTCCTACGAATATTAATTACTGCATTACTAACATCTCTAATACTGGGTTTTTCAATCTGCATTTTTTCAAGTTCAGCATTGATGGCTCCATACTTGGTTTTTATAACATGCTTTTTGCTCAAACGATATACAACGTGTAAAATAATATATTTTCCTTTTAAATTACGTTTAAAAACACTCTCTCTGTAGCCAAAACCACACTCTTTATTATTAAAAGTCTCAAGGGTTCTTGTTTCTATATTATAAGCAATAAGATGGTCGAAAACATCTTTAATTTCGACCCCATAAGCTCCAATATTTTGCATTGGGCTAGCACCTACATTACCAGGAATCAAACTCAAATTTTCTAAACCACCATAATTATGATCAATACACCACATTACAAACTCATGCCAGTTCTCTCCTGCCCCAACTTTAACAAGCACATCTGAATCACTATCGATGAGAAGTTCCTTACCTAAAACCTCATTCTTTAAAACAAGCCCCTCAAAGTCTTTTGTAAAAAGTAAATTACTCCCTCCTCCAAGAATTAAAAGGGGTTCATTAAGTTCATGACTAAAAACTGCATTTAGATCATCTGAATTTTTAAAACAAGAGAAAAACTTGCAATTTACATCAATACCAAATGTGTTAAGGCCTTTAAGGCTTACCTTGGATCTAATTTCAGACATTAATTTCTTATTTTATCTAAAAATAATTGAATTTTAGAATATATATAGTCAAGTTGATCAGAGCTTATACAGTATGGAGGGTTGATAAAAATGACATTCCCTAATGGCCTTAAAAGTATTCCATTTTCAATAAAAAAGTCATATGCTAAATCTCTGATACCGACAAAATAACCTGACTCTTGTTCAATTTTAATTTCTATTGCTAAAATGGTTCCTGTTTGGCGAACTTTAGATACCATTTCATCTTTTTGCACTTCCTTTTTAAACAGTTGGTGTTTATCAACAATGTTTTTTACATTGTCCCAAGTTTGCTTTTCTTCAAATAAATCTAAACTTGCACAAGCAGCAGCACAAGCCAAGGCATTTCCAGTAAACGAATGACCATGCAGTAATGCCTTTTTCTTATCATCTGATAAAAATGCATTGTAAATTTTTTCGGATGCAACAGTTAAACCCAAAGGCAGTGTTCCACCAGTTAAACCCTTTGAAAGACAAACTATATCTGGATTAATATGTAGATGATCCAAAGCAAATAACTTACCTGTTCTACCCCATCCTGTCATCACTTCATCAAAAATGATAAGAATATCGTGTTTTTTTGCAAGCTTCATTAAGGATTCTAGCTGTTCAACAGAATACATTCTCATTCCTGAAGAACCCTGAACAAGAGGCTCAACAATGAGTGCACAAACATCTCCTTTAGCAAAAATTTCATTTGCTTGTTCTAGAAAATGATTATCCGTCTCATTTTTCGGAAAATCAAGACACTCAATATCAAAAAAATAAGGTTCAAATGGTTCATTAAAATAGCCCCTCTCCCCTAAAGACATGGCTCCAAAAGTATCACCATGATAAGCACCAGATAATGCAACTATTCTTTTTTTATCAACATTATTATTGTGGTGATACTGAATGACCATTTTAAGAGCAACTTCAACAGCTGTTGAACCATCATCAGAGAAGAAAACTTTTTCTAATTTTTCTGGTAAAATGTCAGAAATACGTCTTGAAAGCTCGATTGCTTTTGGATGTTTAACACCCGCAAAAATGACATGGTCAAGAGTATTAAATTGATCATTAATTGCTTTACCAATATGAGGATGACTATGACCATGAACATTCACCCACCATGAAGAGTTTGCATCAATGTATTCCTTTCCCAAATCATCGAATAAACTAACCCCCTTTGTTTTGGTAATTAAGAGTGTATTGGTATCCGTTTTCATTTGTGTAAAAGGATGCCATATATTATCTGGTTTTTTCATTAAATATTTTTTAAAAATGAACTGCCCTTTAGTTTTAAAGCTTCTTTTTCAACAAATGAAGTATTTAAAGAACTAGTAATTGGTATTCTATGAAAATTACTTGTATTTGCATTTTTTTTGATAGCAGCCTCTGTTGTTTTGTGTTCATCACCAACAAATACGATCCCCAACAATGGGATTTTTAACTTTTTTAATAATTCAACGCTAAGCAAAGTGTGATTGATACTTCCCAAGTAATGTCGAGAAACCAATACAGTTGGTAATTTGTGCTGAACTAAAAAATCAGAAAACAAGTATCCCTCGTTATTGAATGGAACCATTAAACCGCCAGCCATTTCTACTAAAAGATGATTGGAATTTGGTATTTTAATGGTATCAGGATTAATAGTGATTCCTTCGATCTCTGCAGCTGCATGAGGAGACAATGGCTCTTTTAGAGAATAAGAACATGAATGAATGATTGTTGTGATATTTGTTAATTCATCAATGGTAGAAGAATCGTCATCAGTTAAAGAACCAGATTGTATTGGTTTCCAATATTCAAAACCATAAGCTTTACAAAATATGGCACTTACAATAGTTTTACCAACATCTGTGCTTATTCCTGATATAGCAATGCGCATACCTAAAAAATATTTGATAAAGGTTTACTTTTTAATAAAGCTTTTAACAACAGTTATTTTGTCTGAGACTAGGTGCACAAAATAGCTTCCTGCATCGAGTTTTGAAATATCTAATTTTGAGTTTTCAACCAAACCAGATGCCACTTTTTGACCAAGACTATTTGTTATTTGGTAAGAAGTAGCATTAAAGTTACTAATTGAAAGTTTGTTTGAAGATGGATTTGGATATACAGAAACATCTACTGTATTCATAGAGTGTAAACCAGAAAATATTTGAGGCATCTCTTTAGATAATACAATTGTACTTGAAACATTGAAAGCTGAAGAAACTAAAGAAGTTGTTAAATGAACAAAAATAGGAAGATTGCTAACAGAATGATCATAATATTCATACAATGTTCTGTTTAACTGAGCTACTCCTACCAATGGAATTGTTGCCAACACACTATCTTTAAGTTTATACCTAATTACATTGTTATAGGTATTTAATGGCAATACAAGTGTACCTTGACCATCAACTGTTGCAACACCTGCTCCATTAGCTGGTACAGGTCCAGTTGGTAATAATGCGGTCTCAAGTGAACCGTCAAAAATATCTGTAATAACATCACCTACGACAAAAGGATATGTCATTAACTTTTGATCATCATTTGAAAAAGAAACAACAAAGTCGCCAGCACCTGGATCTGAAAAAACAAAACCTTGAGAAACTCGTTCCGACATACCACCAGTTCCTGAATTAAAAAACATAGAAATTGAAGACGCAATATTTAGTGCTTTTACAGAAGTTGGGAAACTTCCTGCATTGGTTGATAGTGTTGCATCTGTAATAGAAATATCATTTGTCAAACTATTGACACTAGAAATCGTTGAATAATCCCAATTTACTCCTGTCCCGGTAATTGATTCATAATCTGTTGTATTTGAATCACAAACATATAGAGTTGCTGCCTCACCAATAGCTGGTTCATTAGAAACATCTAATGATTGAGAAAAGGTTAAAAATGGTATGAATAATAAAGTATTTAGTAAAAGTTTCATGAAATTTATTTTTTCAAATTTAATCAATTTAAGTAACAGAATAAATTTTATTAGGAGATATATAAAGAGTTTAGAGGTTAATGCTAATTTTGTAGGAATAAAATTTTTTACTTATGAAAAAGTATGACGTTATAGTTATCGGATCTGGACCTGGAGGATATGTTGCTGCTATTAGATGTGCACAACTTGGTTTAAAAACTGCCATTGTTGAAAAATACAATACTCTTGGAGGAACATGTTTAAATGTTGGATGTATTCCATCCAAGGCACTACTTGATTCTTCAGAACATTTCTATAATGCCAAACATACTTTTGCTGATCATGGAATCCAAACCGGAGAAATCAAAGCCGATTTGACCCAAATGATTGCAAGAAAAAATAAAGTTGTTGAACAAACTTGTTCAGGAGTTAAATATTTAATGGACAAAAATAAAATCGAAATTCTCGAGGGTATTGGATCATTTAAAGATAAGAAGATTGTGATTGTTCAATCAGAAAAAAATAAAGAGGAAATTGAAGGTAAAAATATAATAATTGCGACTGGATCTAAACCAAATTACTTTCCAGGAATGGAGCCAGACAAAAAAAGAATCATTACATCAACTGAAGCACTTAGTTTAACGGAAATACCAAAGAAAATGCTTGTCATTGGAGCTGGAGTAATTGGTCTTGAATTAGGGGCAGTATATAAGCGATTGGGTTCAGAAGTTGAAGTAATTGAATTTGCACCTAAGATTCTTCCAACAATGGATGGCACCATATCAAAAGAATTTACAAAAGTTCTTAAGAAAAGTGGATTTAAACTTCACATGGAGCATAAGGTTCAAAAAGTAGAAAACAAAGGAAAAGAAGTAATTGTAAAAGCGCTGAACAAAAAAAATGAGGAAGTTGAGTTTAAAGGTGATTATTGTTTGGTTGCTGTTGGAAGAAAAGCATATACAGAAGGGCTAAACCTTGAAAATGCAGGAGTTAAGGCAAATGAAAGAGGACAAGTAGAAGTTAACGAACAACTTCAAACCTCAACAAACCATATCTATGCAATCGGTGATGTTGTTAGGGGTGCTATGCTAGCTCATAAAGCGGAGGATGAAGGCGTTTTCGTTGCTGAATTAATTGCTGGTCAAAAACCACATATTAATTACAACTTAATACCTGGGGTTGTTTACACTTGGCCAGAAATAGCAAGTGTAGGTAAAACAGAGGAAGAATTGAAAGCTAAAGGAAAAGAAATTAAAGTGGGATCCTTCCCGATTAAAGCACTGGGAAGAGCTAGAGCAAGCATGGATATATCAGGATTGATAAAAGTAATTGCTGATAAACAAACAGATGAAATTCTTGGAGTTCATATGATATCAGCGAGAGCAGCTGACTTGATAATGGAAGCGGTTACTGCTATGGAGTACAGAGCATCTGCTGAGGATATTGCTAGAGTATGTCATCCACATCCAACATACAGTGAGGCAATGAAAGAAGCTGCTATGGCCGCCACTGAGGACAGAGCCATGCACATATAAAACCCTTAGAGTTACTTTTTCTTTAATAAATCAGGACATTTTTTTTTAAAATCCTCTAATCTTGGATTGCTAACAGATATGACATAAGGATTACTTGGATTAATTTTTTTATAGTCTTGATGATAATCCTCAGCTTCATAGAACTTATTGAAACGAACAAGATCTGTTGTTATTTTAAGGAATGCTTTGTTTCTAATTAATGAATCTATAAACCTTTCGGCAATCATTTTTTCATTATTATTTGAATAAAAAATTACAGATCGATACTGAGAACCAATATCTGGACCTTGCTGATGATATGTTGTTGGATCATGAGAGCTAAAAAATACCCTTAATAAATCTTTGTAATCAACAACAGATGAGTCATAATAAACCAATACAGACTCAGCATGCCCCGTTTCACCAGCAGAAACCTGATTATATGTTGGATTTTTTTCTTTTCCTCCAGAATAGCCTGATACAGCCTCTGCAACACCCTCTACTGATTCATAAACAGCCTCCACGCACCAAAAACAACCACTGGCAAAATAAGCCTTTTGATAAGAAGAATAATCTTTATTGTTTTTTTTTGGTGAACTTTGACCACATGAGAACAATGCAAAAACAATAAATGAAATAAGTGAGATAAAACGCAAAATCAAAAGCCTATTTTTTAAAGTTTTTAGAGACGTGTAATTCTTTTGTACCATGCGACCAAGAATAGAACCCTTCCCCTGTTTTGACTCCTTTTTTACCAGCTGTGACCATATTAACCAGTAAAGGACATGGAGCATATTTTGGATTTCCAAAACCATCATGAAGAACTTCTAAAATAGCATGACAAACATCAAGCCCAATGAAATCAGCAAGTTGAAGTGGACCCATTGGATGGGCCATTCCAAGTTTCATTACAGTATCTATTTCTTCAACTCCTGCTACGCCCTCATACAATGAGTAAATTGCTTCATTAATCATTGGCATTAAAATTCTATTGGCAACAAAACCTGGATAATCATTAACTTCAACAGGTACTTTACCTAATTTTTTAGATAAATCCATGATCAATTTGGTTACTTCATCAGAAGTTGAATACCCCCTGATAATTTCTACCAATTTCATTATTGGTACAGGATTCATGAAGTGCATTCCTATTACTTTTTCAGGTCTATTGGTAACAGATGCTATTTTAGTAATGCTTATTGAAGATGTATTGGTAGCCAAAATAACATCAGATGCAGCAACTTCATCTAGGTTTTTAAATATCTTCAACTTTAAATCAATATTTTCTGTGGCAGCTTCAACAACTAATTGAACATCTTTAACTCCATCTGAAATAGAGGTAAATGTTTTGATTTGGCTTAATGTGGTTTCTTTTTGTGATTCAGAGATCTTCTCTTTGGCAACCATTCTGCTTAAATTTTTGGAAATCGTAGCCAATGCTTTTTCCAGTGCAGCTTCTGATACGTCAATTAAAGACACTTGATAGCCACTTTGTGCAAACACATGAGCAATTCCATTACCCATTGTACCCGCTCCTATTACTGCAATGTTTTTCATAATTATTTTTTTACAAATATAATCAAGTATAAATAGTTAAAGTCAAAAAAAACAAGCTTTAAAATTATTTCAAATAAAGATTTTTGCCAGAGTTATAATTGATTTTCATATCCATTACCTTTTGCACAAACTTGAAAGATGCATTTGAATCTTGTGTGATTTTAATAAATTCTGCGTCACAAAAAAAGGTAACTGTGTTTTTGTCACCCTTGAAAATTATTAATTTGTGAAATGGTATCACAAATCCATAAGTGTCTAAAATTGATTTGAAATGAATTAGTATTCCTTTTGGTCTTATTTCTATATTACAAGATTTTGTGTTACTATTTACATCCAAGAGCAATTTAACATCCATACTGGCATCTTTAATTTTTAGTTTTGGAGAGCCAATTCCATTCATTTTAATTCTCTCAATAAATCCATAAGCTTTACCTAAAGATTCATTAATAAAGTTTTTAACTTTTTTGTTGTTGTAAGATATATTAAGTATCATTTGTTAGGCATTTACTCATAAACAATTAAAGTTATTTGATGTTCATTTTATAATAAACAGTTGGCCAATAGTTATGTATTTATCCCACAGTTAATGTTAACTTTATCGTGTCATATCACAATAAAATGAGTTTCATTAAAAATATTAGAACAAATACATTTATAAAATCTGTTTCAGTATTAATGACAGGAACTGTTTTAGCTCAGGCTCTCACCTATCTGATCACTCCAGTTTTGACTCGAATTTATTCTACTGAAGAAATGGGTGAACTAGGGGTTTATTTAAGAATTGTAGGTTTCGTTGCTGCTCTTGCGACCATGCGTTATGAGTTGACTCTTCCACTCCCCAAAAGAGACAAACATGCCTACCTACTGTATAGACTTTCTTTAAAAATTGCATTTTTTATTATTCTAGCATGTGCATTAACAGCTATTCTATATCTGGTTACTAAGTCATTTGAATTATATGAATCTCTTTTCCTATTGTTTTGTTTTTTAAGTGTCATATTTGTTGTTTTTATTAATACAGGAACAAATTGGGCGATAAGAGTTAAAAACTTTAAAAAAATTTCAAATTCAAGGATATGCAATTCATTGTTTTCTAATGCTTTTAGATGGATTTTTGGAGTTATGAGTTTAGGAAGCCTAGGTTTGATAGCAGCAACTTTAATTGGTTATGTTGTTTCCTCATTTTCATTTATAAAAGAATTTTTTAAGATTAATGCAAACAAGAAAAGACAAATTTCTAATAAGCAAACATATGTTTTAGCAAAAGAATACAAAGATTTCCCTTTGATAAATTTGCCTCATGTACTCGTTGATCTTGGACGCGATCTATTAGTTGCAGGTTTAATTATTCTGTTTTTCTCTAAAAGTGTTTTTGGATCCTTCAGTCATTCTTATGCTATATTAAGAATTCCACTTGTTATCGTAGGTGCATCTATTGGTCAAGTTCTTTTTAGCACTTGCTCCGAATATCTAAATAAAGGAAAAGAAATCCAAAGCATCTTAAAAAAAACACTCATAACATTGGTTGGGCTTTCTTTTATTCCTTTTCTATTCATTTTTTTGTATGGCGAGGACCTATTTTCTTTTGTATTTAGTGCTGAATGGGCTGAATCAGGATACTATTCTGAAATTATGTCTATTTGGCTTTTTGGTAATTTTTTAGCATCAAGTATTTCTACAATTCCCCTAATTATTGGACGTCAAAAAGAATTTTTCTTTCTAGGGCTAATTTCATCCGCAATTCAAATTATAGGATTTGGAGTTTTCCCATTTTACATTGGAAATAATAATAATGCTTTTATTGACATATTATGGATTGTTTCAATTGTTATGACAGCCTTTAATGTTTTAGTAGTTTTTATAACACTTTATTATTCAAAAAATCAAAAAATCAAATTCTAGTTTAATATAGGTAAATTGGGAAATAACTATCCAATATATTAGCTATATTTGTTATATCCTGTTGCAAATTATAATTCGAGAATCATAAAGAAAATATTACTACATATCAGAAGAAAATTTCTAAAAAGATTTTCACCAAAAATGATTAACGGATATAAAAGAGAGTTAGACGGTAAATTTTTACCATTAACAAGAGTCAGTAATTCTACTTTTATTGATTATCCTCATAAATTTGAAATCGAAAACAATGTTTATATTGGGCATCATAATTTTATAGAAGCTAGTAATGGGATAAAAATTAAAGAAGGTTGCCAGATAACAAATTTTGTTACCATAACTTCCCATTCAAGTCATGATTCTATTAGAATAAACAATTATAAAACTAAAGATAAAATAGCATACCATACTGGTTCAATTGAAATCAATAAGTATTCATTTATTGGACCCTATTCGACCATTATGCCTAATACAAAGATTGGAAAAGGCTGTATTGTATGTGCCTACAGTTATCTTCAAGGAGAATTTCCCGACTTTTCCATTATCAAAGGAAACCCTGCAAAAATAGTTGGTTCAGTAAAAGATAAAGATCAAAAATTTTTAAATAACTACCCTGAGATCGTTCATGACTATAATAAATGGGCTAAAAATGAATAATAAATTATCAATTTTACTTTGTTGGTTAATTATAGGTTCTTTAACATTTATACCTGCAATAAAAATAAAAGAACAACTTCCATCTATTCAATTTATTGACTTTATTCTTCCAATTGTTGTTGTTACTTTATACTTAAATAAACATTTGATAACATGGAGAAAACTATATACAACTATACTAATTTTTAGTTGCTACATTTTATTTGATATTGTATTAAATAATTTATCATCTAATACAAATAGCTATTTTGAAATATACAAAGTGTTAAAGTTTTTAATTATCATTTTATTTTTCTCTTGCCTACAATTCAATAAATATTTTAATGAAGTAATTTATCCCATTTTCTATATATTGATAATTTTCAATACTCTACATTTTTTTGATTTTTGGGATTTCAACTTGATTATTGAACAGTATTATAATGGAGGAATTCATATTAAAACATTCGGACTTAATAGTTTGGGAGAACCTGCAACCAAAAGACTTATCGGAACTCTAGGTAATCCTAATAATAACGCTATTCTCTTTCTTTTTTTTACTGTTTTACTTTATTCAAAAAAAAAGAAAGACTACTTTTTAATATTTTCTATTTTTCTGTCATTATTGTTTTTCTTCCTTTGTCAATCTAGGACAGCTATAATTGCATTAGTTGCCATCATAATTATGCATTTTATAATTGAATACACAAAAGAAAAAAGAACTGTTTTATCAATAAAAAATCTCATCGTTTTATCTGTTTGTTCATTGGCATTTTTATTTTCAAATTTGATAAATAAACCAACTTACACCATGTCAATGGTAAAACAAAACCTCACTCAAAGCAATTCAGTTAAAGGTAGAATGGAAGTATGGGGGGATTTATTATTAATGGTTAAAGAAAAACCCATTTTTGGTTATGGTCCAAACAAAAATTATTTTTATCAAAATAAAATATACTCAGAAAGTGAATACATAATGTTTATTTGGAGGTACGGGGTTGTTGGTTTACTAGCATATATGTTATTATTAATCTACTTGTTTTCAGTTGCGTACAATCAAAGGCTTTCAGCCGAAGGTCTATTACTTTTACAATCTGTAGTAATAATTGGGATTACATCACTAACAAATAACCCTCTGAGCTCAAGAGAAATTTCAATATTTTGGGGACTTATTATAGGTAGTTTTTTTTACATTAAAAATCATAATTTTGTTTTAGATGAAAACTAAAAAGTTACTACTTATTGGAGGAACAAATGGATCTATTCATATCAAAAATTACTTCAATCTAATTTCGTCTTATTTTGAAGATGTTCTTATTATATCGCAAGATAAAATTGACTTTCATAATCATAAAACAATCAACTTTTCAATAAAAAATCCATTTATTTTTTTATGGAATGTTTTTAAAATGAAACAGATAATTAATAAATACAAACCATCTGTTATTCATGTTCATCAAGCTAACTCATTTTCTTTTTTAACAACATTAGCTAATAGAAGACAAAATCCTTTAATCATAACAACTTGGGGCAGTGATGTTCTTTTATTGCCAGAAAAAGGAAGAATATATAAATACATTGTTAAATACTCCCTTAATCGTGCTGATTTTATAACTGCTGATGCAGCCTTTATGAAAGAGAAAATAATTAAAATGGGCATCAAAAATAATATAATGCTTGCTAATTTTGGAATTGATTTTGAATCAATACCAGATTCATCAATTAAAAAAAACATCATCTATTCCAATCGACTACATGAAAAACTTTATAATGTAGATAAAATAATTATTTCATTTTCACATTTTATCAAGGACAACTCTTCATGGAAATTAATTATTGGCGCAAATGGTTCTGAGACAGAAAATTTATTAAAACTTGCAGAAAAAATATTACCAAAGAATTCTTTTAAATTTATTGGGTTTGTAAATAGAAAAGAAAACATACAAAATTACCTAAAATCGAAAATTTGGGTTTCCATACCCTCAAGTGATGGAACAGCTATAAGTCTTTTGGAAGCAATGGCATATGGCTGTATTCCTATTTTGAGTGATTTACCTGCAAATAGAGAATGGGTAAAAAATAATGAAAATGGAATTATAGTTGAGGATAAATTAGAAAATGAATTCAACAATGCATTAAATTTAGAACTGGAACATGTAAAAAAAAGAAATTTAGATTTAATTTCTAAGCATGCTACTAAAAAGGCAAATAGAGATAAATTTTTGTCGATATACAACAAAGTTGATTATAAAAAACGTGATTAAAAAAATTAAAGTTTGTCATTTAACTAGTGCTCATCCTGAGAATGATATCAGGATTTTTCATAAGCAATGTATCAGTCTTTACAATTCAGATTTTGATGTATACCTTGTTGTCCCCAATACCAAAGAAAAAACAAGTCATGGGATTCAAATTAAAAGTTTTCAATCTCAAAAAAAAGGACGACTTAAAAGATTTGTAAATACAGTAAACCTTGTTTATAAAAAAGGACTAGATGTAGATGCAGACATTTATCATTTTCACGACCCAGAGTTATTGAGAATTGGATTAAAACTTGCTAAAAAAGGAAAAATAGTTATTTATGATGCTCACGAGGATGTCCCTAAACAAATTATGGATAAACATTGGATTCCAAAAATATTAAGGAGTTTAATATCTTATTTATTTTCAATGTATGAAGCATATGTTACAAAGAGAATAAGCGGTATCATATCAGTTACTGAAAATATTTGTAATCGCTTTAAAAAACACAATAAAAACGTTGAATTAGTAGCTAATTATCCTTTGATTGAGGAATCTGAAA
>MDTD01145478.1_pt1 | contig 13730 bp, 13 predicted proteins | sample 811221 | NCBI WGS metagenome assembly MDTD01 (sample SAMN05326646, study PRJNA326480) | marine metagenome | isolation source: seawater | place: Pacific Ocean: South West | collected 2011
CAGTCAAGCCTTTTGCGAGGGGTGCACTCGAGCGCGAATATCAGCTGATGGCAAACTGTATACATGCCTATTCGCAAGCAAAGGCTATGATTTAAAGGCTCTTTTAAGATCAAACGTCACCCAAGAGCAAATAACTGGCGAAATAAAACAAGTATGGTCAAACCGTAAGGATCGCTATTCGGAAATCAGGACCTTAAATACCGCGCTCAAGCCAAAAATTGAGATGAGCTATATCGGCGGATGACAAATCATTTAGATACTAAAAGAAAACTCGAATCTGAGTTTACAGGGATGCAAGACTATGATCCCAATGCTCTTGCGGTAAATGTTGCCAGAAGGTTTATCTTAGAGGCTATTGATCCAGTGAAAGAAATCGAACAGGTGAAAATATTAAGGTCCCTAGGTCGTACGGTTGCCAAGGATGTAAATTCTCCGGTCGATGTACCACCTTTTGACAACTCGGCAATGGATGGATATGCAATTAAAGCCTCCAACCAGATGCCCGAAGGTAAAACCGAGCTTGAAATAGTTGGAAAAGCCTTCGCCGGAAAACCCTTCAAAGGCAAAATGTCAGATAACCAGACTGTGAGAATTATGACGGGAGCGGTAATACCCGACAATGCTGACACTGTGGTGATGCAAGAGAGAACACGAACAGTTGACCGTACCCTTGTTATGGAAACTAAGATACCAAAAGGTGCTAATACCAGAAAATGTGGTGAGGATTTAAAAAAAGGAGAAGTAGCTTTGGCCTCCGGAAAACTAATAATGCCGAGCGACATGGGACTTTTAGCCTCACTTGGTGTTGAGTCAGTGAATGTACGCAGACGTGTAAAGGTTGCAATATTTTCCACAGGAGACGAACTAATTTCAATTGGACAAATACCCAAACCAGGACAGATTTTCGACAGCAACAGGTACTCTTTAAACGGACTTTTAGAACGTTTGGGATGCGAAATCATTGATATGGGGATCATCGAGGATAATAAAAAATCACTGAATCAGGCTCTACTCAAAGCCGGAGATCAGGCTGATCTGATTATCACAACTGGCGGGGTATCAGTCGGGGATGCCGACTATATTAAAGAAGTTCTGGATGAACTTGGTGAGGTTTTATTTTGGAAAATTTCAATGAAACCCGGTAGACCCCTGGCCTTCGGAAAAATAAAAGGATCATATTTTTTTGGACTGCCTGGCAATCCTGTATCCGTTATGGTTACTTTCTATCAATTGGTGAGGGATGCTATAAAAAGGTTGCAAGGGGAAAAGAGTAAGCAACAAACTATTACCCACAAAGTTAAATGCAGGGGAACCATAAGAAAAGTACCGGGTAGGACTGAGTTCCAAAGAGGGGTTGTATTTCAGCAAAACGGCGAGCTCGTTGTATCAACTACGGGGAATCAGGGATCAGGAATCCTCTCCTCCATGAGCCAAGCCAATTGTTTTATTATCTTACAGCCTCAGGAGCAAACTATCAATGATGGTGAAATGGTAGAAGTTCAATTTTTTGACGGAATAGTTTAATCAGTGGTTAGGCGAAAGCTTTGAAATCTAAAAATACTAATTTATCAGACGAGCAAATTGATATTCTGTTCGAGGAAGGGACTGAGGCGCCGTTCTCCAGTCCGCTGAATTCTGAAAAAAGATCCGGAACATATCATTGTGCTAATTGTGATAATCAATTATTCCACTCGTCAAAGAAATATGACAGCGGTTCAGGTTGGCCAAGTTTTTTCGACGTTGTAAAAGGATCGATAGAGACCAAGACCGACTACAAATTGCTGACCCCTCGAACTGAGTACCATTGCGCATCTTGTGGCGGGCATCAAGGACATCTTTTTAACGATGGACCAAATCCTACCGGCTTACGTTTCTGTAACAATGGAGCAGTTTTAAAATTTTCGGAAGACTAATCATAGAAAAAAAATGGAATTAGAAAAGTATTTGAATGTAAAATCCAGTGTTGAGGTTTTGTCGAGAAACGAAAATCAGGTCTTTGTAGAAACCTCCATAGCCGGAGAATATCCCCTAACACTGTATGTTAATAAAAAACCTTTAGTGACTTTGATGACTATGGGTCAAGACCCAGAAGCCCTAGCTCTTGGGTATCTCAAAAATCAGTCACTAATATCATCCATATCTGACATAAAAAAAATTACTATCGACTGGGATACAGATGCTTGCGTAATTAGCTTATCCGAAAATAGAGGGAGTATACCCAGTTTCATGCAGGAAAGAACAGTAACTTCGGGATGCGGTCAAGGAACAATGTTGGGAAATCTCTTAAAAAAAATTGATGACATCCAGTTACCAAAATCCACTATTATCACCCAAACGGTATTACATGAACTCCTGACTGCTTTAAGAACAAGAAAGACTGTTTATAAAAAAGCAGGAGCTGTCCATGGATGCGCTCTCATTAAATCAAGAGAAATTATCTACTTCACGGAGGATGTTGGTCGTCATAATGCTGTAGATGCTATAGCGGGGAAGATGATGCTCGATAATGTTACTGGCCACGACAAGTACTTTTATACAACAGGAAGATTGACTTCGGAGATGGTTATAAAATGTATCCAAATGGAAATTCCAGTTTTAATATCACGCTCTGGCGCTACCCATATGGGTTGGAAAATAGCAAACGATGCCGGGCTGACTATGATTGGAAGGGCTAACGGTAGGCATTTTTTAATTTTTTCAGGTGAAGACAGATTTGAATTTTATGATCTGAACAAGGAAAATACCCTGACATGAAAATCCAGCCAACGTGCTCCAACATAGCGGGGGTAGTATTGGCTGGAGGCCATAGCCGACGTATGGGTGGAATTGATAAAGGATGGGTTGAATTTCAGAGAAGACCCATGATTGAATGGGTCGTTGAAACTTTGAAAAACCAGGTCGATTATCTGATGATTAACGTGAATAAAAGTAGTTCACAATATGACGAGCTCTCCATCCCCCTAGTAAAAGATAAAATTGAAGGATTTAAAGGTCCTCTTGCCGGACTACACGCAGCAATGATGGAGACTAATCATCCCTTCATCATGATGGTTCCTTGTGATTCTCCTTTAATACCAGATAACTTGGTATCAAAACTTAGCACGCCACTTTCAGATAAATCAATAGACTTGGCAGTAGTCAGAACGAGTTCCAGGTTACAACCAATTTTTTGTTTGACCAGAACCCGGTTAAGGGAACCTTTGGCAAGATTTCTTTACGGAGGTGGAAGGAAAATTGATCGTTGGTTCGATACCCTTAACGTGTTTGAGGTAGATTTTACCAATCAAGCTTCTTGTTTCATAAATTTCAACACACCCGAAGACATCAAAATTATGGAAAAAAAACTTAGTGCTCTCCATCGATGATAACTTTGTCGTCTCCAACAACTTGATAAAATAACTCTCCCCTACGGATCATCCCAAGTTCACTTCTCGCCAACTCTTCCAATGCTTCGTAGCCGTCCTTCAAATCTATTACCTGAGCCTCTAGGCTAATCTTCTCTACCTCTAACTGTCGATTGTGCTCTTTTTGAGCGACGATTTCGCGTTGAAGGTTCCAAACATCAAACCAACCTCCTTTTCCAACCCAAAGAGGGAATTGAATTGCCACGAGAAGCATCAAAAGTAGTAATGATAGATAGCTTTTTTTCATGCGAAGTCAGAGCAACCCTTAAAAACATTTTTTCCAGCAAAGCGCCCCCTCTCATCCAAATCTTGCTCAATCCTTATGAGCTGATTATATTTAGCAACCCTGTCAGTTCTCGAGAGTGATCCTGTCTTTATCTGTCCGGCATTGGTGCCAACTGCGAGGTCAGCAATAAAACTATCCTCAGTCTCTCCAGAGCGATGAGATATTATAGTGGCGTAACCAGCATTTTTAGCCATCTCAATTGCAGCTAATGTCTCGGTCAATGTGCCTATTTGGTTATATTTGACTAGCAGTGCGTTGCCGAGACCTGATTTAATTCCTTCGCTCAAAATGCTAGTGTTTGTAACAAACAAATCATCGCCAACTAATTGGATTCTATCACCTAATTCCTCAGTCAGACTTTTCCATCCGGCAAAATCGCTCTCCCCCATACCGTCTTCAATCGAAATTATTGGAAAGTTATCGACGAGCCTCAATTGATACTCAACAAATTCCTTTGAAGTCAAATGGAGACCTTCAGATGAAAGAAAATATTCCCCTTCACTAAAGAACTCACTGCTCGCACAGTCCAAAGCTATGCCAACCTCAGCATCTGCACTGTACCCAGCTTTATTTATTGCCTGAAGTATTATGTCCAAAGCTAACTCAGTATTTTTAAGATCCGGTGCGAAGCCTCCCTCGTCTCCAACTGTGGTTGCCAATTGTTTTTTTGAAAGTATCGATTTAAGACTTTGAAATATTTCAGCCCCACATCTTATTGAATCAGAGAATTTTTTAAAACCATACGGCACTATCATAAATTCTTGGATATCTAAACTATTATTGGCGTGAGCGCCCCCGTTTATTATATTCATCATGGGTGTCGGTAGTGTCCTTGCTCCTAATCCCCCGATGTAATGATGAAGTGGGACCCCGAGCTCGTTGGCAGTAGCTCTGGCTGTGGCAAGAGAAACCGCTAAAATTGCATTAGCTCCCAGATTACTTTTGGCATCAGTTCCGTCCGCCTCTATTAAACTATTATCGATCTGCTCTTGTTTTGCAGAGTCAGTGCCTACCAAACACTCCAAAACTCGCGAGTTAATATTATCGACAGCTCCTAAAACACCTCGACCAAAAAATCTATCTTTCCTTTGGCTATCCCTTAGCTCAGATGCCTCTCGTGTCCCAGTAGAGGCCCCAGAGGGTACAGAAGCCCTGCCAATAGCCCCTGAGGACAAAATAACATCCGCTTCCACAGTGGGATTGCCACGCGAGTCAATTATCTCTCTTCCAATAATATTTACAATTGAAGACATTTAGTTTTCCGAATTAATCAAACATTCCTCTCTAGGACTTATTTTAACAATTTCATCGATAGCTTTCAGCTTTTTTATAAGCGGCTCAATATGTTTTAGAGGCCAAGTGTTTGGTCCATCCGATTTAGCCAACGCCGGATCTGGATGAGTCTCAATAAAAATTCCAGCAACCCCGACAGCAACAGCTGCTCTGGCGAGCACAGGAACAAATTCAGATTGACCATCACTTGATTTCCCTGCACCACCCGGCAATTGTACTGAATGAGTTGCATCAAATATTACAGGACAATTTGTTCGTTTCATTATTGCCAGAGATCTCATATCAGAAACTAGATTATTGTAACCAAACGATGTTCCTCTTTCGCAAACCATGACGTTATCAAGACCACTTGCCTCTTTTGCCTTTTCGACCACAAAGTGCATTTCCATCGGAGATAAGAACTGCCCCTTTTTTATGTTGACAACTTTTCCGGAAGAGGCGACAGCTTTTATAAAATCAGATTGACGACAAAGGAAAGCTGGAGTCTGCAGAATATCAACAACCTCCGAAACTTGCTCAATATGCTCAGTGATATGAACGTCTGTCAAAATCGGACACTGGAAACTATTCCGCACCTCCTGAAGTATCTCTAGACCCTTATCAATTCCAAGTCCTCTAAAAGACCTCATTGAGGTTCTGTTAGCCTTATCAAACGAGGCTTTAAAAATAAGTGGTACATTCAATTTCCTGGTCACCATATCAAGATACCCGGCTATCTCAAGAACTAAAGCTCGCGACTCAATAACACACGGACCAGCAATAAGGCACAGCGGCTTTTTATCGTCTACTTGGATATCTCTTATTCTCATCGCAAGTCCTTTGCCATTCCGTTAAAACTCAATTTGTAGTTCTTTCATGAACCAAATTGTTTTGCTGCCTCTATAAAGTTGCTAAATATAGGATGACCATGCCTAGGAGTTGAGTTAAACTCGGGATGGAATTGACAACCCATGAACCAAGGGTGTTCAGGAATCTCTATAATTTCACATAGTTTTTCCTCACTGGATCTTCCTGAAAATAACATCCCCGCTTTTTCCAAATCTCTTTGATATAGCTTATTAAATTCGTATCGATGACGATGCCGCTCAGAAATTAATTTTTTTCCATATACCCTCTGAGCGAGCGAGTTAGCTGATAACTGAGCATCTTGCGCCCCCAATCTCATGGTGCCTCCAAGGTTGTTATTTTTTAGACCTACTTTCTTCTCACCACTGTTACTTGTCCACTCTTCAACTAAACACACTACGGGATACTTGGTTTGAGGAAAAAATTCCGTGCTGTGTGCCCCGGAAAATCCAACAACATTTCTTGAAAACTCCACGACCGCAAGCTGCATTCCGAGGCAAATACCTAAAAATGGCACCTTGTTTTCACGTGCGTACCTAATCGCTTTAATTTTCCCCTCTACTCCCCTGTCGCCAAAACCACCAGGAACCAAAATAGCCTGAGAAACCGCCAATTCATCGATGCCCTGCTTCTCTATTTTCTCTGAATCAATGTAATGGATATTAATCCTACAATTAGTATGAATCCCTGAATGCACCAGAGCCTCAGACAATGATTTATAAGACTCGGTTAGCTCCACATATTTTCCGACCAATGCGATGTTCACCGTGTAGACTGGATTCTCTAATTTGTAAATCAGTTCGCGCCATTCGGAAAGGTCAGCAGGTGGTTTATTTTTTAACTGTAGCTTTTTCAAAACTATCTGATCAAGATTTTGATCATGAAGTAACTGAGGTATCTTGTAAATGCAATCCACATCTATAGCAGAGATAACAGCGCTGGGTTCCACATTTGTAAAAAGTGCTATCTTAGCTCGCTCAGCCTCTGGAATTTTCTTATGACCTCTACATAAGATTACGTCAGGCTGCACACCAATCTCCCGCAGCTCCTTGACAGAGTGTTGGGTTGGTTTAGTCTTTAACTCTCCAGCGGATTCTATAAATGGGAGAAGTGTTAGATGTATGAAACATACGCTAGCTTTTTTTTCTTCAATCGCCATCTGTCGGGCAGCTTCAATAAAAGGTAAAGACTCTATGTCACCAACCGTTCCCCCAACCTCCACGATCGCAATCTCCGCAATACCAGCACCCCTTTTTATAAATCGTTTGATTTCATCTGTAATGTGTGGAATGACCTGAACTGTTCCACCTAAATACTCACCCCTTCTTTCCTTTCGAATTACACTCTCATAAATCTGACCGGTGGTAAAATTATTGTGTTTTAGCATCTTAACATTGGCAAACCGCTCGTAGTGGCCTAAATCTAAATCTGTCTCAGCTCCATCCTCAGTAACAAAAACTTCTCCGTGCTGAAATGGACTCATCGTTCCCGGATCTACATTGATGTATGGATCAAGTTTAAGTAGGGTAACATTTAAACTTCTCGATTCAAGTATGGAGGCCAAAGATGCCGAGGCGATACCTTTTCCTAAGGAAGAAACTACTCCCCCCGTAACAAATATATATTTAGTCATGAACCGATCCGCATTAGTAATCTCAAAATAATATTCACTTTTTAATCACATCCTAAGATATGCTGTTTCAATTTGCTTTGAGCAGAAAACCACCTCATGCGACTTTCTTTCGTTTGAGATGTTTTATAAGAAAAAACCAAGTATCGACAACAGTATCAGGATTTAAAGAGATCGAATCGATGCCTTCATCGAGAAGCCATTCGGCAAAATCAGGATAATCAGAGGGCCCTTGACCACAAATACCAACATATTTACCTTCGTCCCGAGCCGCATTTATGGACATATGAAGTAGTTTCTTAACGGCCGGATCCCTCTCGTCAAATTGCCCAGCAACTATTCCAGAGTCACGATCTAGTCCTAATGTAAGCTGCGTCATATCGTTCGATCCAATAGAAAAACCATCAAAAAAATCTAAAAAAGATTTAGCTAAAAGTGCATTTGTGGGAAGCTCGCACATCATAATTATTCTTAGTTGATTATGCCCTCTTTTCAAACCTTGATCGGCGAGCAAGTTGCATACTTTACTGGCCTCAGCCAAAGTTCGGACAAATGGAATCATCAATTCGACATTGGTCAGCCCCATGTCCTCACGGACTCTTTTGATTGCTTGACACTCTAAGGCAAAGCAATCTTGAAAACTTTGAGAGATATATCTGCCAGCTCCTCGAAAGCCAAGCATAGGATTTTCCTCTACCGGCTCATAGATTTTTCCACCAATCAAACTGGAATACTCATTTGATTTGAAATCCGACATTCTCACTATAACAGGTTTGGGATAAAAAGCTCCGGCTAAAGTTGCTATCCCCTCGGCTAATTTATCAACATAGAAGTTTTTAGGACTACCGTAGCCTGCTGCTTGTCTTGCTATTGAATTTTTTACATCTTCAGGCAAGTTGGGAAAAGCCAAAGCTGCTTTTGGGTGGATTCCAATCATTCTCGCAATGATAAATTCGAGTCGTGCTAGACCTACACCATTATTGGGTAACCTCTGAAAATCAAAGGCTAGATCTGGATTGGCTACATTCATCATTATTTTAACTGGGATGTCTTCCAGCTTGTCCAAATCTACCTGGTTAACCTCTATATCAAGTGCTCCACGATAAACATAACCTGTATCGCCCTCAGAACATGATACCGTTACTTGGTTGCCATCGGTTAAAACCTCAGTGGCATCGACGCACCCTACCACTGCTGGAACTCCGAGTTCTCTCGCAATGATTGCTGCGTGGCAAGTTCTGCCGCCGCGATTAGTAACAATCGCCGCAGCTTTCTTCATTACGGGCTCCCAGTCAGGATCTGTCATGTCCGCAACTAAAATGTCTCCAACCTCTACCGAGCTCATTTGCTCGATACCTTCCACTACACGAACTCTTCCTGCTCCGATCTTGTTTCCGATCGCCCTACCAGTAATTATAACCTCACTCTTGTTCTTGAGTCTAAATCGTTGTTGTACATCTTTATTTTCCCTTGATTTCACGGTCTCTGGTCGAGCTTGCAACACATAAAGTTTTCCATCATCACCATCACGACCCCACTCAATATCCATGGGCCTCCCGTAATGTTTTTCTATTAAAAGCGCCGTCTTGGCAAGATCAGTAACTTCCATATCCGAAATGGAAAACTCATCTTGATCACTGGGAGGCACATTCTCCACAATTGTTGAATGTCCTTTTTTAGGATTCCCCGAAAAAATCATTCTTTCGGCTTTTGTCCCGAGAACCTTTTTTAGAATCGCCGACTTCCCCTCCTCTAAGGCTGGTTTGAATACATAAAATTCATCGGGGTTTACCTGACCTTGAACAACAGTTTCGCCAAGTCCATAGGCGGAAGTAATCAAAACTACCTTATCAAATCCTGACTCGGTATCAATAGTGAACATTACGCCGCTAGCGCCCTTATCCGATCTCACCATTCTCTGAACAGCCGCAGATAACGCAACCGATTCATGATCAAAACCTTGGTGAACCCGGTATGCTATTGCCCTGTCATTATACAATGAGGCAAATACATATTTAATAGCGTCTAAAATGTTTGGAAGACCAGAAATGTTTAAAAAGGACTCCTGCTGCCCAGCAAAAGATGCATCTGGTAAATCCTCAGCTGTGGCCGAAGAGCGAACGGCGAAGGATGTTTCCTCAAGTCCAGATTTAACAAGCTCGACGTAACCTTTTTCGATTTCTTTCTCCAGTTCATTCGAAAAAGGAGTTGACACAATCTTTTCTCGAATACTAGCACCCACCTCTGCTAATTCATTAACATTTTCAACATCCAACGCTTTTAGTTTTTTATCAATCTCTCTTTTAAGATCACTACTTCGCAGAAAGTCTCTGAATGCGTGAGAGGTGGTCGCAAAACCACCCGGCACCCTTACGCCGGCCTCTGTTAGCTGACTTATCATTTCACCCAGCGAGGCGTTTTTACCCCCAACAACGTCTGAGTCTCTGAGACGAACCTCCGATAGTGGTATTACATAATTAAAATCAGGCATAAACCTCTCACTTTTCAAATTTTTTTAAACCATGGTATTTTAACGTTTTGAAAGTTAACTTGCACATAAACATTAAAAAAAGAGATGGAGCCATCAAGTAAAAGACTAACCGCGTTCTTTATTTCTGATGGGACCGGTATAACCGTTGAAATGCTGGGTCATGGACTTCTAGGGCAATTTGACCATGTAATTCCAGAGAGAATAACGATTCCGTTTGTCAACACCAAAAAATCAGCAATCGAGGCTGTATCAAAGATTAATGCCGCAAAACAACGCGATGGTCACAGACCTATCATTCTAAGCACATTGGTAAATCCAGAAATATCTGGAATTATGCAAACCGCTGATGCATTATTTTTGGACTGTTTTCAGGTTTATTTGCGACAAATTGAAAGAGAACTTGATCTTAGCGCCTCCCACGATTCGGGTAGATCTCACGCTGTCCAGAATAGCACCTACTCAAAAAGAATTGATGCAATTAACTACTCGATTTTGTGTGACGATGGGCAGGGATCGAAACATCTTGATAATGCCGATGTTATTCTGATAGGTGTGTCGCGGTGCGGTAAAACTCCTACTTGTCTTTTTCTGGCCTTACAGTATGGGATCAGAGCGGCAAATTATCCCTTAATTCCGGAGGATTTTCAAAAACGGAGCCTCCCCGATACTCTCAAAAATCACAGACATAAACTTTTTGGACTCACAATATTACCAGACCGGCTACACCGCATAAGGCAAGAGCGTCGTCCTGATAGCGAATATGCTTCAATTGAAAATTGTAAATATGAGGTTCGATGCGCTGAGGAACTTATTGGAAGAGCAAAAGTCCCGCTTATCGACACAACCACTAGATCGATTGAAGAAGTGGCTACAGTTATAAGACAAAGGCCCACTGGAAAGAAAAGTGCGATTACTTAGGCTTACTATGACAAACCAAGGCAACAGGTTTGAAGCTTTGTCGATGCTCTTCTATGGGCCCCCATTTACGTAACATCTCCAAATGCTGATGTGTTGGATATCCGAAATGGCTTTTAAAACCATACCTCGGGTACTTTTCATGTAACTTTTTCATATAATTATCACGACACACCTTTGCCAAAATTGAAGCTGCCTGTATCTCTGGAATAAAGGTATCCCCCCTCACCACCTCTACCGAGTCCAAAATCCTCGGGGATTGGTTTCCATCAATAAAGACACACTGGTAGGGCGACTGAACCTTATTAATCGCTGCCCTCATTGCAATAAAAGTTGCTTGAAGTATATTAAATTGATCAATTTGACTAGCGGTCGCACTCGCGATTCCGAAATCAATTGCTTCATTACAAATTATTTCGAAGAGATAATCCCGTACTCGAGGTGTAGTTTTTTTGGAATCACGTAAGGATTTTGGAATACTTTTTTGATCAAAAACCACAGCTGCTGCGAATACCGGCCCAGCTAAAGGTCCTCTCCCGGCTTCATCAATACCACAAAAATATTGCTTAATAACTTACCCCCTAAACATGTTATTTAAATCTTGAGATCCAGCATATCCATCACGGCATCTGCCGCTTTTATCGAAGCATTACATCGTAGACTTTCTCTAATTTTCTTAAACTCCATGCGTAATTTGATTTGTAGTTCTCTGTCATTAAGAATATTGCAAATTGCTTGGCTTAGATTGTCGGCCGTAGCGTCATCTAAAATAATTTCAGGCACGATATATGATCCTCGTAGAATGTTTGGCAAACCAATATATCTAAGATCAGTCTTCTTGGAACGCATTATCAACTCAGATAGCTTTGGCATTTTGTAGGTGATCACCATCGGAACTCCTATTAAAGATGCCTCTAATGTTGCGGTTCCTGATGCAATAATCGCAGCATCGCTGGCGGCTAATGCGGTATCAGAGTGTCCGTGTAATAATTTAAAACTCCCCTTTAACTCAGGATAGGAGATCAACAACTGGTCAAACATGTTCTTGATTCTCTTGCTAACGATAGGTGTTAGGAAGATTGTTTGCGGAAAATTATTTTTGATTAAACATGCCGCTTGAATCATAAGCTCACCCAATTGAACAACCTCATGCACTCGACTACCGGGCAATAAAGCAACAACGGTCACATCATCAGCTATCTTTAAATAATCTCGTCGTACGTTTTTATTTGACTCAATGTTCAACCTATCAGCTAGTGGATGCCCCACAAACTTATGAGGAACACCGTTATTCTCATAAATCTTACCCTCAAATGGAAAAACAGTTAGCATCAATTCAACCGATTCTTTAATTTTTTTTATTCTGTTGGGCCGCCACGCCCAAATTGAAGGACTCACATAATGTATTGTGGGTATGCCGACTTTTTTCAAAGAACGCTCTAGCTCTAAATTAAAATCGGGAGCATCGATACCTATAAATAAATCAGGTTTAATATTGATAAATGTTTTTTTTAAATTTTTTCTCAAAAAAAATAGTTTCGGAAGAGATTTAAGAACCTCCACATAACCTCGGATTGATAATAAATCAATATCATACAAACTCTCAAAACCGAGTTGTCTCATTCTTGTGCCACCAATGCCCATGAAGTGAATGTTACCAACCCTCGTCTTTAGTTCCCGCACAAGGTCAGAACCAATAATATCACCAGATTCCTCTCCAGCAACCATCGCTATAACTACTCTTTTATTTTTGGATTTACACATCTGAAAAGATGAGAACTAACGCACAATACTTCTCTTGGAATTATTTATGAATTTAATAATTTTATTAACTTTTTCGTTATCGCCGTTAGCCTCTTTGAGTTTCTGTAACGCATCCTCTAAACTCAAACCCGATCTGAATATAAGCTTGTAGGCAAACTTAATTTTCGCAATGTCCTCCAAGCTAAAATGTGACCGCTTAAGTCCCTCAGTGTTAACGCCGTATGGTCTAGCCCGATTACCCATGACCGTAACATATGGAATAATATCTGCGAGCACTACGCTTCCAACCCCAGCCATTGCATGGGTGCCGATTCTACAAAACTGATGAACCCCAGTGAAGCCCCCGAGAAAAGCATTATTATCAATAACAACATGTCCACCTAGCTGTACGCAATTAGCTAAGATGATGTTATCACCTAAAATACAGTCATGCGCGACATGTACATAAGCCATGATCCAGTTTTTATTGCCAATTTTAGTGTCGGAACGATCTTGTACCGTACCCAGATTAAAAGTACAAAATTCTCTTATGACGTTTCCATTTCCAATTGTCAACGTGGTATCTTCGTTTTTATATTTCATATCTTGAGGAATTTCGCCAAGTGACACATGATGGAAAATTTTATTGTCCTCACCTATTGAAGTTTTGCCGGCGATTACGGCGTGTGAACCAACCGTGGTGTTAGCCCCTATGACTACCTCAGGCCCCACAATTGTATAAGGGCCTATTACAGCGGTATTATCAATCTCCGCTCCCTTGTCGATCAAAGCGGTTGGATGGATCATAATTCTTTCATCGTGCACATCAGTTGCGCCTCAGTAACTATGTCCTCGTTTACTTGAGCCCTCGATTCAAATTTCCATATGCCCCTTATTGTTCGAATAATTTTAGACGTTATTATAAGACAGTCTCCGGGAACAACTGGCCTCTTAAAACGCACTTTATCAATACCGACAAAATAAAAAGTATTATCTTCACTATGTTTTATATCATACTTCTTTAATGCCACTAACGCCGAAGCTTGGGCCATCGCCTCTACAATAAGTACTCCGGGCATAACACATTGATGAGGAAAATGTCCGGTAAAAAACGGTTCATTA
>MDTD01044881.1_pt1 | contig 13729 bp, 22 predicted proteins | sample 811221 | NCBI WGS metagenome assembly MDTD01 (sample SAMN05326646, study PRJNA326480) | marine metagenome | isolation source: seawater | place: Pacific Ocean: South West | collected 2011
TAGGTAAATGTCGAATTGTTGAAACTAAAAACGTTATCTAATACATTTACCAAATCACTACTCGCACTTATTTCGTCACAGCGTAATAAGTCAAAGTCATCTTTCGTTTATATCTCGCATTCTGCGAGAGTTTTAAAAATCTCTAAAATTTAATCTCGGTAAAAAATACCCTAAAAATTTCACCTTTTTTTTCGCGATAAAGGAGTTCATAAGTGGCTTATAAGAATTATTGCGGACCCTTATGTGTGTTTAAAAGACATTTGTAAGGAGTTATGGCAGAATATTTTTATGAAAACATTCTGCTATTTTATATTACAAATATTAGGTATTTTTCTTCTATTTTATTTAGTAGGCTCACAAACGATTAATTCTGTTGAACCCATTACTTCACTTGATTGGAGTCAGGTTGAAAAAATAGAAAAAAATGAAGATATGCTGGTTAGCATTCCAATATTTTTATTTCTTGCTATAAGTTTGCTTTTTGTAATTAAGGTTATAACTGCCTTAATAAGATCATTTAAAGATAATGAAAAAGTGTGGATATGGAGATATGCAATCAGAGGAAGTTCCATTTTATTTATAATTGCAACAATCCCATCTACTATCAACTCAGAAAAACTGTCCCAAATAAAAAACCTAAAAAAAGACATAGCAGAAGATATAAAACCGATGTATATAAAACACATTAATGACACTAAAGAAAACTTTATTTTTGTTAAAGGAAAAGAAATTAAAATTTATTCCGGCGTGATAGGCGAAGATTCTGATACATTTAATGAATACCTAGCCAAGTACCCACCTGAAACAATAGATGGTATCCAAAGGATAGATCAGCTTTTTAAATCTGATAGAGATAATTACGTTTGCGAGGCAAGAGATGAAAAAGGGACACTTGAAAAAGTTGCTCTTTACTACAGAAATCCTCAAGATAATTACCATCAATTAAAATTCTTTAATTCATCTGATAGACTTTTCTGGGGTGAAGCTTGGCAAGGTCCTCTTTCAAGGGAAGAAATTAAAGGACCTGGTGTAACCTATGAAACTGTTGATGACTATACACCTAAAGGTGAGTATCGTGAAAAGACAGCCTACCGAAAAGCCAGATTTGAATTTATAGACAACACCATATCGTTTGATGAGAGACGATATACTATCAAGACTGGCTGTTGGAACAGATTTGAGTGTCCCACCGTCACTATTGGCTCATGGTCTAACAAATTTAAAATGTCTTGCTCACAAGTAGATGCCAAGAAGCTAACCAACAAAGTTAAATCTTACAGTGGTATTTGAATGTTGAGGTTCACTTACTCTGTTACCGTCGAATAAAGACTTCGCCACATCTCGTTCCTTGAAGACTTAAATAATTCTTGAGAGAATAAAAGTTGGAGATTAATAGATGAGAGTTATTTTAAGCATTTGTGGCTACGGAAGCGTAGTCATTGGCGTAATTAACTTGTTATTCATGGGGCCTATCTGGGGTATATGTAAATATTCATATGTAGAATGTAGATCACTCGGTAGCTATGCAAATGCAGATTTTGTTTTGACTATGGGTGTAGGTGGATTTTTTTCACTTGTTCTTACTGGAATTTTATTTTTGGGTTTTTCTAAAGTTATAGAACTGTTAGAAGAAATTCGAGATTCAAACAAAAAAGACTAATCAATAAATGTAAGCAGAAAGTGGAGAAGGAAATAGTGATTTAAGATGAAAAAGAATTCAATTATTTTTTTAACAACTTTTTTTCTTGCATCATGTGGTAATTCTGATGATGCTTCGCAGGCCAACAAGCTGCTTACAATTGGTTGTAAATATAATCCAGGCGCCCTATATGAGGATACATTTATCTTCTATGAAGATAGAACAGTTTCACGATCATCAACAAACAAAAATGACAAAAACCAAACTAGTTATAAATTTAGAGAACAGGGAGAGGAATATATACTTATTGGTGATGAAACCTTCATTGATATAAATAATGTAAAAACAGTTATTCCAGACTCAGATCTCTATGTTGTTAAGAAGGGATCTAGATCAGGATCATACAATGTTTTTTATACAATTGATTATGAAACAGATCCAACGAGACTATTTGTTTGCAAGCAGAAATGACAAATATTAGTGTATATATAGTAGTAAATTTAACCATAAATGACGCGGATGAATATAGAATTTATGAAAAAGGTTTTTTCCCACTGTTAAAAAAACATAATGGAACATTTATTACATTTGATGATTCTCCAGAAGTGCTTGAAGGACCAAAACCATTGCCTGGTAGGGCAATTATATTTTCTTTTCCAAGTGAAGAAGATGCCAATAATTGGTGGAATGATGTGGACTATCAAGAATTAAGTAAACACCGAAGGGGCGGAACAAATGCAACCATTCAACTTATTAAAGGACTTCCGCCGAGAGAATAATATTATGTTTAAAAAACCAAAACATGATTAACCTTGCTGCAGCAACAAGATGAATGAAAAAAATAAAATTAAGTTTCGCAAATGATTGAACTTTTATTCTGGAGTTTGTTAGCAGTAACATGGATAGCAGTGGGCATGCATGTTGTAAAAGAATTTGTAAGGTTTGCCAATAGAGGAGATAATTAGACCTAATATGAATAAACCAAAGCTATTTAAAAGAATTTTAATGACAACTGTAAGTGGCTGGAGAAGGGTGATGGATGTTAGGTATAATCCACTAAAGTATGTTCCAGACCCAAGCTTACAAGCTTATTTTATGTTGGTTTTGTTTGTTGTGTGGAGCATATTTTTTGGCTTCTTGGCAGCAAACTACTTGGGGTGGTTCGGGTATAATACTGTTGCAAGTGTAATCATACATGTTTGCATATTGGTGCCTCTTACACTAACCAATGCGATTTTTGTTGATGCAGAAAGAGATGGCGCAAAATGGTTAAAAGAATGGCAGGAAGAGCAATCAAGATATAAGTTGGTAGTCAACAGGCTAAAAGCTAAAAATCTGGTGCTCTGGAACCCAAATAAAAAATAATTTTTATGAAAAAGTTGGTTTTATTTCTAACGATCTTTTTAATTTCATCTTGCACAAAACAGACACCTGAAACACCTTATGAAAAAATAAACTTCAGGAATGGTATTGCATATGAAATTAATTCAACAATACCGTATTCAGGAATTGTTACTACCAATGAATGGAATTTCGTTTATTTTTATGATCCTGAGCGAAGCCCTAGATATGCAAGAATAAATTATATCGATGGAGAGGTAAGTGGGCTATATGAAGAGTACTATGATAGTGGACAGCTTAGAATTAAGGCAAACCTTGCTTATGAGGAAGCTGAATCAGAAAATTACACAAGAGGCAAAGGCGGCTCCGACAGTAATCTTTACCTTATGGCATTACCTCTGGGAAGATATGAATCATATTATCAGAATGGGCAAACTAAACAACTAATCTTTTTTGTGAATGAAGATGGGCATTATTACGGCGATAAATTCACTGAATCAGGGAGCTTAGATTTAAGGGGTCATATTAATAAAAATTACCTCGCAAACCCAAATACAGAAGTGAGGGGCTATTATGAATTTTTTGATAAAGATGGAAATCTAACTAAGATGGAAATTATTACGAATGAAAACTTCATACAATGTGATTATCTTGAATTGACAATTAGGAAAGTAACTTTCGGGACAGGACAAGAATCTTTTTTAGATGGCTCCCCTTCTGAAGAAGAGGTTTGTAAAGTTGACGAGTCGGAATTTACCTATTATGTTGAATAAGGTCTATATTTCTACCATCATAGATTAATAACATGTTTGGATTGGGTTCGAAAAAAATTAAAAAATTCTGCGATAGTTGTGAAAAAGTTTTGAAACACGAATATGTGCTCGATTCTAAGACCAAAATAGCGAAGGGCAGATTTGAAGGATATTTTTGGGACTTGTTCTTTTTTTGGGATGTTTTTGAAATAATACAAAAACGCTCTAACTGGCATTTTTTTTACAAAGACAAATGCCAAACCTGTGGGCTAGAGACCGAGGTTCGTGAATTGGGCACTATGGGACCAGATTTACCTCCAAGAGTTGGCTAAAAACCTTTCTATTAACTTTGGTTCAGAATTTAATATTTTATTGTTAGTGTTTTTTGGTAGAAATTAACCTCTGGTTCTGAAAAATACCTAGGTATATAGTTTGAAAAATCTACATTATTTGGGTGTGAAAACTTTTCACAAACCCAAACATAATGGTCGATATAACCTTCTTTATTTATTGCATCATAATTAATACAAAGATTTTGCGTTATGGTCTTACCATCGTTTTTAGTTAAATCTTTTCCAACTGTGCCAGCAACGCCAGAACAGTCTACTGGTAGCTGAAGCAAGTAATTACAAGTCACAAGCCCTAATAACTCTCCCGCAAACTCTCCTCCTGAGCCGTCGTTTAGAACAACATCGTCAGAGTAAACCAACCATCTGTAATTGTCTGAGGATAAAGAAAGGTTTCTGTCTATTTCAACTTGTTGTTCAATTAACTCCTTATTTCTGGTTGCAAGGCTTTGTGTATCTTTAAATGAGCTTGTTGTGTAAATTAAAGCTTTTTTTGAATCAGCCTCGATAAGGTACTTGTATGTCTTATACAAGGGAAATTCTTGAACTAAAAATTTATTGTTGGTTAATTCAACACTATACAAACTGTCATGACCAACACCCACACACCTCAGAAATGTGTTTTGATATGTTTTTGGAAGATCTTGGTTTTGATAAAAAGTACATGTTCGATCCTCGCCATAGTAATCAACAAAACTAAAAACATTATCTATGATTGTTATTGGTATAAGACATGACGGCCGGATATGCTCAATATAATCAGCACATTCTGTCATATCAAAACTATCGCGTGGTGAATACCAATTTTGACTCAAACTAAACTCACCATCAAAAATGTAAAATTCATCCTTGTGTTCAAACAAAACCACATCATCTTTCACATCAGGCATCTCGGTTTCCTCTGAACATGAAACAAGCAAAACACTTGTTAATAGAATTAAAATATTTCTCATATATTTATAATAAAGCAAAAAAGGCTTCAAAATTTTCGATATCTATCTTTTTATCTCTAATAAAGGAAGTGCCTCGATACTTGCTTAAAAATTTCTAGCTTCAAAAGAGGGTTAATTTTTGGTTCTTGCCCTTAGCTATATATTTGAGAAAATAAATAAAACAAAAAACAAACTAAAGGAGACAATTATGAATGGTAAAAAATACATTGCGATGATCTTAATAGGAATGTCTTGTGTGAATTATCTAAAAGCTCAAGACTTGGATATAGACGGTGTTGCTTCATGTGCTGGCGTCGTTATTGGAAATGCCTCAGTTGATTATGTGTTAGGTGATGAAAAAGCCTTTAACGATGCTCTAGATATTGCTTATTATTCTTACCTTTCATTAGTTAACAATTGGGAGTTTAGCAATGATGAGGAAATAGCTCTCGTTGACTTTATGTTGTCCACCAATACAGACAAGGTAATAATGGCCTATAACAACGAAAATTATGACAGTGCCTTGTATGAAGAGGTGGTGGGTTGTTACAGGATGCTGGGACTGGTTTTGTTAAACCCAGTTATTCAAGCAGATTTGGCAAACTCTAAAGATCGGTATGATGAAATTATCGAAACTGCTTCAACCAACATTACACGCGTGCTTAATGCAATGTGACACAGAAAAAAATTTAAAGAATGAGCTTTTTTACACATTTGAACACACAAATAATTAAGAATAAATTCATAATCTTTCTTTTGTTTATTTCTGTCTATTTTATAAATGGTGGCGAAGTTAATTCTTGGGAATGTAGCAAATTTAAAGGTGCTAATATTATTGGGGGCGATGGCACTTATCTTGGAAAACTTGGACCCGCCTGGTTAACTGATTCTATATTCAACTCATCTTCAGAATATTCAAGCACCTGGTCATCTAATAGTGTATTTAACGATACAAGTAAGTTTGGTAATACGTATTCAAACACATCTGTATTTAATGATCTTGCTAATAATCCCCCTAAAATAATGGGAGAATCAGGTACTATTGGGTATCTTTCAGTTGGTCCTTCGTGGGATAGTGATAGGTTTTCTCCGTATGATATAAAATATACTTGTGATTGGGATTGAGTGAAACCAATACCTTATTGAAAATGATAGAAAGGTCCTAAACAATGATAAATCTGATAAACAAAACTAGTTCAATATTAGCCATATTCATTTTGTCTTTTTCTATCTTCTCATCAAGTGATAATACTAAATTAACAAGAGATTCACTCATCGCTTTAGATGGGCTTATTGATGGTCTTCATAAAGATGCGCATGAGGGCAATTATCAGGCCTACTTCAATCGCTATAGTTCAGGTGCTGTTTTTTTGGGCACAGATAAAACCGAACGCTGGACCATTTCAGAGTTTAAGGCATATGCTAAGCCAGCATTTGCTGACGGCCATGGTTGGACCTATGAAGTGGTTGAAAGAAATTGGGAGGGAAGTGGTGACAATCGTTGGTTTGATGAAATTCTGTTTAACCAAAAATATGGGCATTGTAGAGGCACCGGTGTTGTCGAATTTATTAATGGTGAATGGAAAATAGCCCACTACTCTCTTACCTTGCTTGTACCCAATGACATTGCTGCAGAGGTTGGGTTACAAACCCAGAAAGCTGAAAAACAGAAAATCTTAAGCAACTAAGCTAAAGTTATTACACCCAACAAAGATGATTAATCTAATAAAAATAAGGAAAGCCACAGGATGGACGCTAATTATAGCTTCAATAATTTTAATGTTGATCAGTATGGCGGTTGCGACAACTGGTGAGCTGCTTAAAGCAGGAGGTATATGGGTTGCTAGTCAAGTAACCTGGTATCCAGGTTTAGTTTTGCTGGGTCCTGAAATAGTGCAAAAAAGCAAAGAAGCTTGGGCGGGTTTTACAAAAAAATTGAGAGGATTTTTTAAGTGAGAAATTTTAAGAAACAAATAATTTTACCTCTTTCAATTTATTTACCTCATTATTTTGAAGAGTACATAATCTTGAATTTGACGAGATAGCACCCTTGTTTGTTTTAACCACAAGGGTTTTTGTGTTATTTGAGCAAAGGTGCGCAAAATAATGCTTTTTACAACAACTGCCACTTTCATGTGCTGCCTTTTTGTAAAGAAATAGTAACTCATGGTTTTTGTTGATACATATGGGCCAGTAGACTTTTATGTAATAAAACCTTGGATTGATTGGATTTTTTATTTATATTAATTTTCCGAAAATTAAATAAAAATTGTTAGGCTATAAATAATGATTAAAAGACAACAAGCTTCAGATAAAATTGCTGGCTCATTATCTCTGGCATGTGCACTGCATTGTTTGTTTATGCCCTCTTTTTTGATTGTAACCTCAGGTTTTTTGTCTGTATCAATAGATAATGAGCTTATACATTTGGTTATTCTTTTAGCAGCATTACCAGTGAGTATTTATGCTTTAGCTCGTGGATTAAAGAATCATAAAGAATTTATGATATTTGTTCTTGGTGTTATTGGCCTTTCAATATTAGGCATAAGCTATTATCTAGGCGAAGCTATTCTTGGTGAATTTTATGAGAAGGCATTAACAGTTACGGGCTCAATGTTCGTAGTATTTTCACATTATCGCAACCACCAGGCTTGTGTTGCCCTTGATTGTGATTCCTGTCATGATTAGACTCCTTTTGTAAAAACCCTTTTAAGTTTAAAATATGTTTATGTGTGATTGTTGCAAATGTTGTCAGTGTTCTTGCTGCTCAAAATAGTATAAGTTTATAAAGGGCCAAGGCGCCCTATGGGATTTCAACATGTCATCTTACTTATTGCTTTTTGCAGCCATAGTTTTTGAAGTTATTGGCACTTTGCTATTGCCTGCTTCAAATAATTTCACCAAACCACTACCAACAACTGTCTTGCTTCTGTCTTTTGGAATATCTTTTTACTTTCTCGCGATGGTTTCTCAAAAACTGCCATTATCTCTGGTTTATGCTTCTTGGGCAGGTTTGGGTGTTTTCTTGGTGGCAGTTTTAAGCTATTTGTTTTACAAGCAAACTTTAAACTGGCAATCAGTATTAGGCCTTTTTTTTGTAGTTGTTGGTGTGACTCTGGTAAACGCGTACAAAAATTGAGTTGTTTTTGCTAGGGAAAATATTATAAGCTAGAACTATGATAAAAATTTACAAAATTCAGTCCTTAATTCTATTAATTTTCAGTTTTCTAATATGTTCAGAAGAAGAAACAGATAACACAGCAGCAGCTCCTAATGATTTTAATTCCATGTTCTTATTGGGTGTTGGCTCAGCTTCAGGAGGTGAAGATGAAAACGATGACACGCCATGGTCAATTGGGATTCTAGCTGACATCGGCAATGATTCTGTAATTGGTTTTGATATAGCTGGTGAAGGTACAATGCTGGATTCAACATATGGCGGTTACGACGATCTAGCTCAGGGCACTTCCTATAACTTTCTTTATGGCGCAGATATTTCGCAAAGCAAAAATGACAAGATACACATAGGTCTAATTTTCGGATTTATCGAAACTGAAGCAGATTGTCCAGATTCTTATATTGGTTATCAATGTTACGCAGATCAAGATCCTGATTATGAGCATGAATTTAATGGAGGGGGCTTTTTGACATACTCCCTAAATGAAAGCATCAACTTAGGTTTAAGGGCGACAAAACATAGCACCATGCTAACCCTCGGCATTAAATATTAGTTATTAACTACTTTAATGAAAAATTTGAGAACAAGCTTGGTTTGTTTTAGGTTTTCAAAACTCACAATTTTCCAATGACATTGCTAATTAATAGTTTTAAAATTGAGTCCCCAACTTATAACTTATGAGTAAAACAGAAAAACAAATAATAGTAATCGAAAATAAAACAAATTACGGCATTACAGGCCTTTTAATAGGTTTTGTTGGAATATTCTTTTTTTCAATAATCCTCTCACCTATTGCTTTAATTCTCGGCTTAATAGGTATATTTAGAGGCCAAATTATCTCAGGACTTTTTGCGATAATTTTTGCAGTAATGGGCCTGCTGACTTCAGTAATTTTTATGGGCTTTCTTGGTTTAGCGGTATTAGATGTATACGGCATTTTCTTTATACTTGACTCTCTAAACGAACTGATAGAAACAGAACAACAAGAGGCTGGCCAAGAAAATATACTAATAAATATTTTTAAGAACTAGTTTGTTTTAAACTTTTTTATTTGAAATCCTTCTTGGCCCATATTAAGCCTTAAATGCTTATCCAACGCACAAAATGGTAAGAAATGAAAATCTATTCCTCAACTTTTAGTGGCGCTAAAGGATTGTAGCCAGCTTCTAGCTTTTCATCTTCAACCATTTTTCTGACATCAGCTAGCAGTGCTTTAGCATCATAAACAATCCCATCTTTAATGGTCCACCTTACACCACCGACTCTCTCGACTTTTTGAGTTTTTTCATTAAGTTTTGGCACACCGGTTCCATAAAGAGATTTTAAATTTTGAAGAGGATTTTCATCAACAATAACCATGTCAGCTTTTTTTCCTACTTGAATTGTGCCTATTTCGTTTTCTTTGCCAAGCACCTGTGCTCCTATTTTAGTCGCAGACCTTATGACCTCTAAGGGGTGAAATCCTGCTTCTTGGAATAGCTCTAACTCTTGAATGTATCCAAACCCATAAAGACTATATATGTAACCTGTGTCACTACCAACGACCACTTTGCCGCCCCTGTTTTTATACTCATTAATAAATTTCATCCAATGTTTGTAATTATTTTTCCACTCTATTTCATCTTCAGAGGTCCAGTTGAAAAAGAAAGAACCATGTTTGTCGCGCCCCGCCCTATAGAATTCCCAAAGTTTGGGTGAAGTGTATTCATAGTGCCATTCAGCAGTATAGGCACGCATCAAATCTCTACTTGCTAAATAAATAGTAAAAGTAGGACTTAAACAAAAATCTCTTTCTAGAAGAGTCTCCATGACAACATCCCATTTTTCAGACCCTGGTTTTGCTGACTGTTTCCAAAGACGACCCGCCTGTCTAAAACGATGCTGTTCGTCGCTATATATATAGTCTGCTGGATAGTCTTGAACTATACGATCTACAAATAAAGCTTCTGGCAAACCGTACCAATGTTCCATGCAATCAAGCCCCCTTTCTGAAGTATCTAAAACATTTGCATGAACAACATTAAGTTGAGCGTGATGCATTGTTGTCTTAAGGCCAGACTTTTCAGCTTCGTCTAGCGCTGCAAATAAAATATCTTCAGGTGCACCCATAAACTTAATGCCGTCAGCACCCATATTTTTAAGATTCTGAACTCTCACTTTTGCTCTTTCAGCAGTGCTTATCGGTGGCAGATTTTTATCTCCATCTTTTTGCAAATTAAAAAAAGGATATGCAAATATACGAGGCGCAGTTATGGCGTTTCTTTCACTTAGCTCCCTAAGTGCTAGCAGTCTGCTTTCACCCTCACTGCCAAAAACCTCTCTTACACTTGTTACGCCATGTCCCAACCATAACTTAAAAATGTAATCAGCCGAAACGCTTTGATTTCTATTTGCTGAGTGTATGTGCGCATGAGAATCAACAAAACCCGGCATTAGGTACTTCCCGTTTGCGTTTATCTCTCTTACATTCTTTGCTGTACTATCAAGTTTGGGGCGGTCTTCTGGGTTAATGGGTAAGCCTGGCGTTCCAACATTTTTAATTTGAACTATTCGATCTCTCTCAACCACAATATCTACAGGCCCTGTGGTTGGCGCACCAGTACCATCAATCAAAAATACTCCTCTTATTATGAGCTGGTTATACTGAACAGCATCAGCAGGGCTCGGATTAACCCCATCAGGAATCTTTTGAAATAGCTCTTCAAGTGTTTCATCATTATTGCTATAAGCAAAAACAGAAAGGATCAGAAGCATTAACAATTTACTATTTATTTTTACCATTTATTTAAAAATTAGTTAGATATATATTTATAGGATGAACTTAAAAAAAGTAAATTTCAAAGAAAAGTTTAAGAAATTTTCTGAACACTGGACCCCGAAAATTGTAGCAGAAATGAATGACTACGAATTTAAATTAGTGAAAATTCAAAATGACTTTGTCTGGCATCATCATGAATTAACTGATGAAACATTTATTGTATTAGAAGGGAAGATGAGTATTGAATTTGAAATGGAAACTATTGAGCTCCTAGAGGGAGAAATGATAGTTGTTCCAAGGGGCACAAAACATAGACCATTCTCTGAAAAAGAAGCAAAAATAATGATTATTGAGCAAAAAGAAACACTTAATACAGGAAACACAACAAATGAATTAACAGCCCCTAAGAATGATTGGATTTGAAGCATATTTGAATTAGAAAAAATTCGCTGTTAGTCTTATAGAGTAACAAGTTCACATGGAAATATATATTGTACTGGCACTTTTATTAACGCTTTTCCAAACATGGCTGATCCCCATGGCAATTAATATAAAAAATATAAATTGGATGATGGGTGTTAGAGACAGTTCACCCTCAGAGTCTATTCTATTGAAAAGAGCACGCAGGGCTTCTGTAAATCTTCATGAAAGTTTGGCTCCATTCTTGGCTCTTGTTTTAGCGGCCATGGTTACAAAAAATGATACATCCTATTTTGCATGTTGGTGGCTTATTTTAAGAGCTATTCATGGTCTTTGTTATCTGCTTGCTATACCTTATCTAAGAACATTTGCATATATTGGTTCAATTTATTGTTTAATAATGATGGCATTAGGACTTTTTTAAAATGAAAAGAATGATTTTTACAATTCTTACTATTCTCATTACAGGATGCTCCACATTCCAAACTCAAGAAAAGGAAGGAGAATACAGATATATTCCAATCACCGATAAATTAAAAAAACTACCAACAGAAGAGTTTAATGCAAGGCTACGAGTTGCATCTTTAACTTGTGAAAATGAAATGTTACAGATTAAATTGCCATCTAGGTCTGATGATCCAGAGGGATGGGATCAGGGCAGAAGAGACAGAAGGAAATATTATGCAAACTGCCTTGAGCTCAAAGGTTTTAAAAGAGAATTTTTCACAGGAAAAGCGCTTAAAGACCAGAAGATAAAAGAAAAAAGACGCATGACAAACGAAGAATTAATAAAAAAACCAAGATTTTATTAAAACACTACAAATTCAAAAAACTATCGAATACGGAATAAAAAATTATAATTAATAGCGTATGAAAATTGGCGTACCCAAAGAAATAAAAAACAATGAATGCAGGGTTGGTCTCACACCAGAATCTGTCGGTGAGCTTTCACTAGATCATGAAGTTTACGTAGAGAGTGGTGCAGGAAAAGAAATAGGATTCACTGATGAGATGTATCAATCAAATGGTGCAAAAATTTTGTATACAGCTTCAGATATTTTTGAAAGCTCTGAACTAATAGTTAAAGTGAAAGAGCCATTGCCTGAAGAAAATCATTTTTTAACACCAAATCACACGCTTTTCACTTACTTACATTTAGCAGGGAACAAAGAAAATGCAAAAGAGCTTATTTCTACTGGAGTAAAGGGGGTTGCCTATGAAACAGTTACAGCGGATGACGGTAGTCTTCCTCTCTTGGCACCAATGAGTAAGATTGCAGGGCGCATAAGCCTGGTAGTTGGTCAATATTTTCTACTGAAACCAAATAAAGGTATAGGCACTCTGTTTGGTAACTTTGAAAATATACAAGCTCGTGAAGTTTCAGTTGTTGGAGCTGGTGTTGCAGGCAAAGAGGCAATCAGGAAAGGCATGGACTCCGGCGCACATGTGAATATTTTAGATATCTCAGATGAAAAATTAAAACACCTGGAAAAAGCTTTTGGGAACGAAAAAGTCTCTTACATAAACTCTACCCCAAACAATATCGCAGATGCAATCAGCAGATCTGATTTGGTCGTTGGTTCCGTTTACGTAGTTGGCAAAGAGGCGCCAAAAGTCATTACAAGGGAAATGTTGAAAGGCATGAAATCAGGAAGTGTTTTGGTGGATATTTCAATTGATCAGGGTGGATGTGTTGAGACAAGCAAACCTACTACTCACGACGAACCAGTATTTGTTGAAGAAGGAGTTGTTCATTATTGTGTTACGAATATGCCGGGAGCTGTGCCAGTAACTGCATCATTAGCATTGAATCATGCAACACTTCCCTATGTGAAAAAACTTGCAACACTTGGTTTGGAAAAGGCTTGTGCTTCAGATGCACATCTTGCAAATGGCCTTAATATGGCAAACGGCGAGATTAGACATCTTTCCGTTGAATCTGCCCTAAATAATTAACTCTATTCTTTTAAGCTTGCTATATTTTCTTTGAGAATCGCAATAGTATCTTGATTTATATACCCTACATAAAATTCTGTAAAAAATGTTACCGCTGTTATAAAGATTCCAACTAACAAAAAACCTAAAGCACTACGACTATTAGATTTTTTCTCAGACCAACCCAGGTAAATATAGAATAGCCCCAACAGGTAAATTACCAATGAAGAAAAATAGTTATCTATAACTGACAGAGTCACTGCAATGGCCAATAAGCTTAATGATACTAATATATGTATTTTATCCATACATTAAATTATACAAAATCGAATGCGCTATTTGTTTGCAAGCTTAAGCCAAGTTTCAATAACTGTATCTGGATTTAAAGAAATACTTTCTATGCCTTCATCGAGCAACCATTCAGCAA
>MDTD01050681.1_pt1 | contig 13729 bp, 6 predicted proteins | sample 811221 | NCBI WGS metagenome assembly MDTD01 (sample SAMN05326646, study PRJNA326480) | marine metagenome | isolation source: seawater | place: Pacific Ocean: South West | collected 2011
TATTGTATTTAACCTCGTTCTGATCTCTGGTCTTTTATATTTAACGTATTCTTTTGGCCAGTCCCTAAACACTGACTTAATTGAATACATAGAACAAAACTTAGGCCTTCCTGAATGGTTAAAAAGCAGTATTGGATATATTTTATCTGTAATTCCCTATTTGATAATTTTGCTTGGCGCAGCAATTTATTACTTCTTATTCAAACATGTACTTTTCTTAATATTAGGGCCTTTTTTTGCTTACATAGGCGATAAGGCTTATGAAAGTTCTGGAAATACCCCCCTGCCTTTTTCTTTCTTTTTAAAAAATCTAGTTAATACAACTCGATTAAATATCCGAATACTGATTATTCAAATGATTATATTACTCTTATTTTACATTACCTTATTTATACCCATTTTAAACCTTTTTAGCCCTTTAATTCTTATTTGCTTTGAGTTCTATTATTCAGGCATTTCAATATTAGCTAACAACTGTGAACGACATAATTATTCCTATAATGAAAGTCTGGGGTTTTTCAAATCTAATAAGGGCTATGCTTTTGGACTTGGCCTAGGTTTTTGGCTCCTTATGATTATCCCTTTTTTCGGATGGATAATGGCCCCAATATTATCTATTGTTGCTTCTGTATTATTATTTGAAAATGAGATAAAGCATGCCTAATATTTTCCTTATACCTAACTGTTTAAGTCCAGATGACTTTAAATGTATTCCAAAATATTTCATTAAGGAGATTAAGCAAATAGATCTTTTTGTTATTGAAAAGCCAAAAACCTTTAGAAGGCTATTAGTACACTTAGGTTTAAAAGAAAAAATTAACACCTCCACTATTTTAGAGTGGCCTAAAAAAGGACAAGCTATTGATTGGTGGAATATAATTAACGCAAAGAAGGGGCTTGAAATTGGCATTGTTTCAGATGCAGGTTGTCCTGCTGTGGCAGACCCCGGAACTGAAATTGTTTTGTGGGGGCATAAAAACGGCTATCAAATTAGACCTTTGGTGGGCCCAAACTCTATAATAATGAGTCTTATGGCTTCAGGCCTCAACGGCCAAACCTTTAGCTTTAACTCCTATCTTCCAATTGAAGAAATGGCCTGCAATAAAAAATTAAAGGATTTAGAGTCAAGCTCAAGAAAAGAAAAACGAACTCAAATATTTATAGAAACTCCGTATCGCAATGATAAACTTTTCAGACAACTTATTTTATCATTAAGCCCAGAGACAAATTTATGCGTCGCTATTGACATTACTGGAGAAAAGGAAAACATCCGAACTAAAAAAATCAAAGAATGGGCAAAAAGACCTATTATTATTGGAAAACAGGCATGCATTTTTTTATTTTTAGCTTAAGCCTATGGTTGAAATTGACGGGATATTAATTTCAGATTCAATATTTGAAGAACAGTTTATTTGTGACTTGAAGCAGTGTCGAGGAGCATGCTGTGTAGAAGGTGAAGAGGGTGCACCTCTCAAAAAAGAAGAAGCTTCCATGTTGACTGAAGCTCATGATAAAATAGCTCCTTTTTTGAATTTAGCTGGCAAGCAGGCAATAGAAAAAAAAGGAGCGCACTATCATTGTTCAAAGAATGAATTAAAGGTTCAAATGATTTATAAAGGAGGGCCATGTGCTTATGTTATCAAGGAAAAAAATATTTATAAATGTGGCATAGAAAAGGCCAATGAGCATGGCCAATGCTCTTTTCTTAAGCCTATTTCATGTCATTTGTACCCTATTCGAGAAAGTCAAACAGGCAATAGAACTGTTTTAAATTATGACGAATGGAGTATTTGTTCTGCAGCTTGCATGCTAGGCCAAAAAGAAAAAATACCTGTTTTTATGTTTTTAAAACAGGCTCTAACCCGCAGGTTTGACTCAAACTTCTATGATCAAATGCTCGCTGTCTACGAAAATTTTTTTAAAGGAAAATGAAATTTTGTCAGTTATTCTGACAGTTTTTTTGACATGGCATGTGCTTTGAGTAGTTTGAAAGCTATCAAAATTAAAACAAAGCATCATGTCAAAAGGTAAAATTAACGTAACAGCGGATAATATATTTCCAATCATTAAAAAATTTCTTTACTCGGATCAGGAAATCTTTTTAAGAGAGCTTATTGCTAATGCAATGGACGCCACTGAAAAGATAAAAAAGCTTTCTTCAATTGGAGAAGCAAAAGGAGATCTTGGAGAGCTTTTCGTAGAGATTATACCAAACAAAGAAGCTAAAACCTTAACTATTAAGGATAGAGGTATTGGTATGACTGGTGAAGAAATGAAGAAATACATCAACCAAATTGCTTTTTCCGGCGCTGAAGAATTTATAAAAAAATACGAAGATCAAGATTCGAACAATCCAATTATTGGACATTTTGGACTTGGCTTTTATTCTGCTTTTATGGTGGCAGACAAGGTGCAAATAAACTCTTTATCTTATCAAGAAAATGCAGAAGCTGCAAGATGGGAGTGTGATGGAAGCCCTGAATACAAGCTTAACAAGTCAGATAAGTCAGAAAGAGGGACAGAAATCATCTTACACATTTCCGAAGACGCTTTAGATTATCTCGAAGACCACAAGCTTAATGAGCTTCTTCACAAATACTGCCAATTCTTACCAACTCCTATACGTTTTGGCACAAAAGAGGAAAGCGTAGAAGGAAGCGAAGAGAAAAAAACTGTTCCAAACATAATCAATAACCCTTCTCCTGCTTGGGTTAAAAAACCGGCTGACTTGAAAGATGAGGATTATATTGCCTTTTATAAAGAGCTATATCCATTTGCAGAAGACCCTTTGTTTTGGATTCACTTGAATGTCGACTACCCTTTTAATCTTACAGGCATCCTATACTTTCCAAAACTTTCGAACAACTTTGAACTTCAAAAAGAAAAAATCCAATTATACTGCAAGCAGGTATTTGTGACGGATGCAGTCGAAAATATTGTTCCTGACTTTTTAATGTTATTAAGAGGGGTAATTGACTCTCCAGATATTCCATTAAATGTTTCTAGAAGTTATCTTCAGGCAGACCATAATGTAAAGAAAATCAACAACCACATAATGAAAAAAGTGGCTGATAAGCTTCAAGAATTGTTCAAAAAAGACAGACAATCCTTTGAGGAAAAGTGGGATGATGTTAAAATGATTGTGGAGTATGGCATGTTCTCTGAAGAGAAATTCTATGAAAAAGCACAAAAATTTTGCCTTTTAAAAAACACTGATGGAAAATTCTTCACTTTAGAGGAGTACAAAAAAGAAGTAGAAGGAAGCCAAAAAGACAAAGCGGACAATACCATATATTTATACACAAACAATACTGATGAACAACATGCTTTTATTTCTGCTGCAAAGCAAAAAGGCTATGATGTGCTTCTGCTTGATGGCATTATCGACAATCATTTCATCAATCATCTTGAAAGCAAGCTTGAAAAAACAAACTTTGTAAGGGTTGATTCTGGAAGTGCTGACAAACTAATTGATAAGGATGAAAGCTATGAATCTGCATTAAGCGAAGACGAGCAAAATAAGCTTAAAACATTAGTTGAAGAACAAATTAAAGAAAGGGAGGGGCAGTTCACAGTTGTATTAGAACCCATGTCTCCGCAAGATCAACCAGTTATAATCACCCGCCCTGAATTCATGAGGCGCATGAAAGACATGGCGGCCCTTGGGGGTGGCAATAATTTTATGATGGGAAATATGCCGGAACAATTTAACTTAGTAATCAACTCTAACCATCCTTTAATTACAAAAGCTAATAAAGCCGAAGGTGAAGACCAAACAAGCATTTTAAATCAATCAATTGACTTAGCATTATTATCTCAAAATCTTCTTAAAGGAGAAGCGCTTACAAAGTTTATCAATCGAAGCGTAGAATTAATTGACGCTTAAGTGCTAGTGATTGTAAAATTTATTAAATTGCACCTGTATTAAAAAATAAAACAAAAAAACATGAAAAAAATTTACACACTATGCCTAATGTTGGCATTTGGCATAACTTCGTTTATTACTGCTCAAACTTGCAATGACCTAAGTTCTAGTATAAATGAAGGTTTTGAAAGTGGGGTTGGAAGCTTTACCGTTGTTGACAATAATGGAGGAACTTCTTGGGGCCTCCATACTACTTCCTCTCATTCAGGGGCTAACTGCCTTCGATATGCGTATGACAATAGTTTGCCTGGCGATGATATCGCATTTTCAGAGTGCTTGGACCTTCAGATAGGTGAAACATATAATGTTTCATTTTATGTAAGAGCCTATAATACCACTGGCGAAAAAATGCGCGTTATTTTAAGCAATGACACTACTTTCTCTAGTATTATAGATACATTGTTAGACTATGATCCTGTTCCATATTCTAGCTGGACTATGGTTAGCCACAACTTCACAGTAACAGCAGCTGGAAATTACCATATAGGTTTTCAAGCTTATAGTGCGCCTTATGAATGGTGGCTATATTTGGATGACATATCAATCTCAAAGGTTGTTGCCGCAGAAGCTGGCTTAGTATCTGTTAATTCTAGTGGTGTAACTGCATGTGGTGGCTTGGATTCTGCTGAAACTGTAACCGTTGAATTTATAAATAATGGTACTGACAGTATTTCTACTATTGATCTTCATTTAGACGTAAATGGAAACTCTACCACTGAGACATATTCGCCTTCTACACCTGTTGGTACGGGCGATACTGCGACTTACACTTTTGGCACCACTGTTGATATGAGCAATAGCGGCGTTTATACTTTAAACGTCTCTTTGGCACTGAATGGTGATAATGATGCCTCAAATGATTCATTAAGCATGGAAGTTAAAAACATTGCTCCTTTAGATTTAAGTTCAAATGCCTTAACTATGGGTTTTGAGACTAATGACGACTTATCTGGCTGGAATGTTATTGACAATAATTCCGATGGCGATACTTGGGGATTAATGGACTCTTCAGTCAGTTGGAGGGGTGCTTTACTTCCTTACTCAGGCAATAGGGTGCTTCATTACAGTTATAGTTTTGCTAATGATGCAGATGACTGGATTGTAAGCAGTTGTATTGATATGCAAGCTGGCAAACAATATGTTGTAAGCTTTGCTGTTGCGCCTTATGTAAGTACTTATTCTGGCTCGGCTTACACTAATGAGAAAGTCATGCTTGCTGTTGGAAATGACAATATGCCAAGCGCTATGACGGATACTTTAATTAACTTAGAAAGTTTAGATACCACATGGACTGTACATTCTGACACTTTTTCTGTTGCTTCTTCTGGCGTTTACTATTTAGGTATCCAAGCATATAGTGATGCAAATGAATGGGGTATTTCTGTCGATGACATTAACTTAAGTGAACTAACAGTTGTTTCTACTAATGACAAACTCACAAACAATATCAATATTTATCCTAATCCTGCTAAAGATTATGTGATTATTGATCTTGTTGATGAAAGTCAAGTTTCTGTATATAATATTTCTGGACAATTAGTTCATGCATTTGAAGCTAATACTCAGTCTATCGTTAACACTAAAGATTGGACGAAGGGTATTTACTTCATTAATATTCAATCTAATAATGGAAACATCCAACAAAAGATTGTTGTAGAATAAGTACCAACACTTTTTAATATAAGATAAAAAAGCAGCTCATATGAGCTGCTTTTTTTATATTTGCCCAGATTTTATTTTATTTATCAATATCATATAACGTTATGAAAAAACATTTACTTACTACTTTGAGCCTTTTAACACTGTTAGTGACTAACGCTCAGGTTTATTTTATGGAAGACTTTTCATCTGGAACTTTAGGTCAATTTACTGCAATTGACGCAGATGGAGATACTGCATCTTGGGACGTATTTGACTACGCAACAGGAAATGGTGAGGGCTATGTAGCTTTTTCCGCGTCTTATGACAATAGTACAGGTCCATTAACACCAGACAATTGGTTGATTTCGGATTCTATTGATCTTTCAACAGCTTCTGGCACCATTGATTTGAAATGGAAGGTAATTGCTCAGGATCAAATGTGGGCTTCAGAAAACTACTCAGTCTATGTCTCTACAATGAATGATACTGCCTCTTTCCTAAGCTCAAGTACTTCTTTTACAGAAGTCCTTACAACTTCAACAGGCTATATGGATCGAGTAATCGATGTGTCTTCTTATGCAGGAAGCACAATATTTGTGGCTTTTAGACACCATGATTGCACAGATCAATACAGAATGAATTTGGATGACATAACTGTTAAGCAACTTCCAGCTGAAGATATCTCTGCTGTTTCTATCGACGGTCCATCTTCTTCTTGTGCAATGAGCGGACAAGAGGTAATAAGTGCAACTGTAGAAAATCTAGGCGGAAATGACGTTTACGCCTTTAACCTTAGCTATTCTGTAAATGGCGGAGCTGCAGTAACTGAAACGATTGCTGATACGCTTTTAGTTGGAGGCACATTAAGTCATGATTTTACCACAACCGTTGACATGAGCACTCCTGGCTTATATGAAATAGTTGTTTTTACAACTATGGCTGGCGATGCTGATTCAACCAATGATACTGTTAGCACCTATGTGTTAAACACTGCGCCTTATGATTTAAGTACAGATTCATTTCATTGTGGCTTTGAACCTAGTGATTCATTCTTGCTAGCGACATTTACGGTTGAAGACGCTAACATGGATGGCTCATCATGGGGCATTTACACAGATTCAACTGGTGCAACTCCAACTACTGGAATAGGTATGGCTGGCTACTCATGGAACTCAGCTAATGCTGCGAATGACTGGCTAATTACTTCATGTTTTGACCTTGTTGCTAATCAGGAATACTGGTTTAGTATTCATGCTGCGTCTAGGTCATCATCATTTCCAGAAAATGTTGAGGCATATTATGGTACTGCAAATAATTCAGCTGGACTAACTAATATGTTAGTAGGCTATAATTCATTACCAGACAGCATGATTCAACTAGATACAGTATTTACTGTTGCTTCAAGTGGTTTATATTACTTTGGCATTAAAGCTACTAGTCCTGCGGATATGTACAATTTGTATGTAGATGACCTTATTATTAAGGAATATGTTGAGCCAGTTGATACTAGTTCAAATGTATTGGATTTAGTAAATGCAGCAATCGAAATCTATCCAAATCCTGCAAAAAATAATGTGAATATCACACTTGGCAATGTTAAAGTAAATGCATTAAGCGTACTTAGCGTTACAGGCCAACGTTTAATGACTTTAGAAAACCTTACACAGAGTGTAAATATTTCTATTGACCACTTAGTACCTGGTTTCTATATGATTCAAATAAATACAGAAGCTGGTGTTATTGAACGAAAACTAATCATAGAGTAAATAACACTCTCTTTGTAATTTTAAAAGCGGCTCAGAAGAGCCGCTTTTTTTATGTATAATTAATTCTGAACCAATACCCATTAATAATTAAGACTTCCTATCATGTTAGTAAGTAGCACTTTTTGTATATTAGAAATCTAAAACACAGATTATAATGTATAAAGCACTTTCTACACTTTGGTTTTTCCTTTTGTTTTCATCAGCTAATTTCATAAATGCTCAATGCACAGCTAGTCAATATGAAGCTGTTATAAACATAAATACTATTGGAACAGGATATGATGTTTATTGGTATTTAGTTGGGCCAATGGCAGATACTATTGCAAGAGGTGGTGAAAGCGGAACTTATGGAAGCAACTCTTCTTTTACTGATTCAGTATGTTTAGATTATGGGATTAATTATACTTTTTATGCCTATGATGCCACAGGAAATGGTTGGGAAGGTGGCACTTATGAAGTTCTCAATAATGGACAAGTTATAATTAACAATAATGGCTTTTCTCCAGATAATGGATCAAGTACTACATTTAATGACTTAGAATCATCAGAAAATTTTATTGTAAATCAACCCATTAATATTGATGTTGCTCTTTTGGATATCACCCAACCAGGTACTGGCTGTGATTTAGATTCAAATGAAATCGTAAAAGTTGCTTTAGTAAATAATGGACTTTTAGGCTTAGATAGTATTGTTCTAACATTCTCAGATAATAACAACCCCCTTGTAAGTGAAACATTTTATTACATTACAGCCTTGGCTCCAGGAAGCTTTGATACTGTTGCCTTCTCTAGTACTGCAGACTTCTCGGCAATTGGAAACCACAACTTGCAAGTAGATGTTAATATGCCAGCAGACAGCAATACATCAAACAATAGTCTTGCGATTAATTTCACAAATACTGCCTCAACATCAGGACCTAACGCATTGAACTTTGATAATTCTATCGTTGGCACAACTGGTATTATTGACTCAGTATGGTCAGTTAGCTCAACGACCGATTTTGAATGGTTAGTTGAAACAGGCTCTACTTTAAGCACATCTACGGGCCCAAGTGGAGATGCCTCTGGCAATGGAAACTATTTGTATACTGAGGCTTCCTATCCTGCAGATGATGGAGACGAAACTGTTTTAGAGTCAAATTGCATTAGCTTCACTGGCATATCAAGCCCTGCATTGGAGTTTAAATACCATAAATATGGTACTGATATGGGTGATTTAATTATCGAAGCACTTGAAAATGGTTCATGGATAACAAAAGATGCTATTTATGGTCAAACACATTTTTCTGAATCAGATGCATGGCTATCAAAAATAGTTCCTTTAAATTCATTAGGAAACCAAAAAACAAAAATTAGATTCAAAGCAATATGTGGACCAGGCTATACAAGTGATATGGCAATTGATGATATTTCGTTTTTTGCTCAAGTTAGCAATGACATGGCAGCATCAAAAGTGCTTTATCCGAACAGTGGTTGTGCACTTAGCTCGGCTGAACAAGTGGGAGTACAATTAAAAAGCATGGGAAGTGCTCCCGTTGATAGTGCATTGGTGAGTTTTCAAGTTGATAGTGGTACTATAATAAGCGAATTAGTTGTATTCAGTCCGGCGTTAAACTTTGGAAAAACATATGATTATACATTTAATAATACTGCTGACCTTTCTATTGCAGGCAAAACATATGATATAACCATATCTGTTGACTTGTTAGGTGATTCCAACTCACTAAATAATTCAGTAACTAAGTCAGTAGAAAACATAATCATTTCTGTTCCTTACTTTAATAATTTTGATCATGTAGCCTCAGGAACCACTGGCGTTTTTGATGTTGATTGGCAAGGAACACCGGATGGTTCATCATTTCGTTGGCAAGCTAATAATGGAAGCACACTGTCCTCGTCCACTGGCCCTATAGGGGACCATACTACAGGAATGGGCACTTATCTATACACAGAAGCCAGTAGTTCAGGGGATACAGCAATTTTACAATCTAATTGCTTTGATTTAAGTGGTGCTAGCACTCCAATGCTATCTTTTTATTATCACATGTACGGTGCAGATATGGGCAACTTATATATTGATGTTTTACATAATGGAACTTGGTATACAGAAGACTCTATAATAGGTCAACAGCAAAATAGTGATACTGAGGATTGGAAGGAAAAAATAGTTTCATTATCTGCATACGCTGGGGATGTTGTAACAGTGCGTTTCCTTGCCCTAAGAGGACCAAATTATATGGGAGATATATGTATTGATGATATAGGCATTATTAACATCCCATCAAATGAACTAGCTTTAAATGAAGTTTATACTCCTGAATATATTTGTGGACTAAGCGCAAGTGAAGTCATTAAAGGAAAAGTACAAAATAGAGGAATAAATCCACTTTCAAGTTTTGTAGCTACTTATTCTCTTTTTGGAAGTGTTGTTAGTGACACTATTTCTGTAAATCCCCCCATAGGATTTGGGGAATTTTACACATTTAGCTTTACAACCACTGTAGATCTGTCAACACCAGGACTTACATATAATCTAGATGTCCATGTTAACTTGCAGGGAGACAGCATAAATTCAAATGATTCAATTAATGGAATATTAATTGAACATGCATCACCAGTAATTACACCGTATGCTGAAAGCTTTGACAATATGGCTTCTGGTCAATCTGGCATTTTAGATAATATTTGGACTGGGTCACCTTCTACTGGTTTTGGATATATGTGGGAAACAGCAAACTCTAGTTTTTCCTCAAGCACAGGGCCAAGTGGTGACCACTTAACAGGTAATGGCATATATTTGGTAACTGATAATTCGCATAGTGCAGGGGAAGAGGCTAAATTAACATCAACATGTTTCTCTGTAGATGGAATGAGCTCTCCTGCACTTAGATTTTGGTACCACATGTTTGGCGCAGACATTGGAAGGCTCAATATTGAAATTTATAACAATGGAAGCTGGGACTTAGTAGATTCTATAGTTGGTCAAGTTCAAACATCAAAAACAGACCCTTGGCTTGATAGAGTAATTGATCTTCAACCATATGCATCAAAAGACTTTGCAATAAGATTCACGGGAATTGGAACAGATGGCTGGAACGATGATATGGCATTGGATGATATTGAAATATTTAACTTACCATCAGATGAGGCAGAACTTATTGAAGTCTTTGGCCCTGTTTCAAAGTGTCTTTATGATTATGGCAATGACACTGTCTTGGTGCGCATAAAAAATAATGGCTTTGCAGACATAGGCTTATTAGACGTTAGCTATAGCTTTAATAATGGTCCTCTCGTTACTGAGAGCATTTCATTAAATCCTGCTTTATCAGCAACTAAAGACACTGTTGTTGCATTAGCAACTATTATTAATGTAACTAATGTGGGACTACAAAATATTAAAGCATATATAACATTGCTAAATGACATTGACAACACAAATGACACAGCCTATCATGGCTTTGAATCATTTGATGGAAATTCATTGAGTATTTCCACAAACAATAACTTAAGCATCCCAGACGGTGATCCAATTGGTTTAATGGTGCCATTCACTTTCTGTGATTTACCAGAACTATATGATTCGTGTTTTTATATTGAAAAAATAACCATTGATTCACTATCGCACGATTGGCTATCAGACTTAGACATATACTTAATTTCACCTGAAAACGACACTGTAGAGCTTTCAACTGACAATGGTGGACTTGGGGATGACATGATTAATGTAAGCTTTGCACAGAATACTGGAAATGATATAACTCTGCAAACAAGTGGTATTATCCCCGGTATTTATGATCCAGAAGAAAGTGGAGGGTTTTCGAAATTCATTGGCAGTAATCCTAATGGCTTATGGCACTTATTTATAGTTGATGATGGTTCAGGTGATGCTGGTATTCTACACAAAGCAACCATGAGCTTTAAAAACGATAATCCAGTAATCAGCTTAGGAAATGACACCACCCTTTGTAGCTGGGCCGTTATAGAGCTCAACGACGGAGGGAGTGGTCCAAATAATAGCTATTTATGGCAAGATGGATCTACAGACCCTAGTTATATTGTAAATGCTATGAATTTAGACTCTACGCAAACTCATAGCTTTAGTGTAAATGTCACTAATGATAGTACTGGTTGTACCAGTTTTGATGAGATTATCATAAATATTGATAATTGTGCTAGTATTGAAGAATTTACATTTATGGGAATAAGGTTTGATTTGTTCCCTAATCCTGCCAAAGGGAACTTTAGTATAAGCACTTCAAAAAACATAAATAACAATTGCACTATTAAAGCTTATAATACACAAGGCCAGCTAATTAGTCAAAAGTCACTGGATCTTTGGAACGCTGGACAAAACATCAACTTTAACAGTGAAAATTGGTCTGAAGGGCTTTACTATATTCAATTGAGTGTTGGAGAACACTTAAAAACGCTGAGATTATCAATATCAAAATAAAGCAGATTTTAAAAAAGCGACCGTTTTACTGTCGCTTTTTTAAATACCTTCTAGCATCTCGATAAAAGCGTCTTCATTAAGAATATTTATGGTAAGTATTGCCTGAGCCTTTTTTAATTTAGAGCCGGCCTTCTCACCTACGACCAAGTAATCCAACTTTTTACTAACTCCACTCAGTACTGTCCCTCCATGTTTTTCCACTAACTCTTTAGCCCTATTTCTATTAAGTTTATTAAGCGTACCAGTAAACAAGAATGTTTTACCTTCCCATTGACCACCAGAACTCTCAATAGACAAACAATCTAAAGGCAAACCAAAGGCTCTAAATGATTTTAATAAGTCTACATTAGACGGCATCGTAAAATAATCAGCAACACTCTCTGCCACTTTAGGGCCAACATCATTTAAACTCATTAAAGCCTCTTTACTCAAAGAGGCAAGATCTTCTATTTTATCAATCTCCCTTACAAGCAGCTTAGATGTTCGCTCTCCAACAAAGGGAATTCCTAGTGCAAAAAGCAATCTGTCTGGTGGCCTTAATTTGGAATTTTCTAGAGCTGCTTTAAGATTAGATATGGATTTTTCTCCAAAACCATCCAGCTTTGCCAAAGCTTGATAATCCAAGCGATATAAATCTTCTAATGACTTAATAAAACCTAGCTCAAAAAAACGCTCAATATTACTACCACCAAGCCCATCAATATCCATGGCTTTTTTAGAAACAAAATGCTTTATTCTCTCGACTATTTTTGCAGCACATCCAACATTGCCACAACGCCAAGCCACCTCTCCTTTATTTTTAAATAAATCAGATTTACATACCGGACACTTTTTTATAAAGACAAAAGGTTTTAAAGGACTTTTTCGAGCACTCAAATCAACTTCAGCAATATATGGTATAACATCTCCTGCTCTTTCAACGCAAACCACATCTCCAATTCGGAGGTCTTTTTCCTTTACAAATTCCTCATTAAACAAAGACACCGAGCCCACATTAACACCAGCAACCTGCACACTTTGGAGCTTAGCAACTGGCGTCACAATACCTGTTCTTCCAACTTGGAATTCTATATTTTCCAATATTGTTTTTACTTGCTGAGCTTTAAATTTATAAGCCATTGCCCATCTGGGATGGTGAGCTGTAAACCCAAGCTTAAATTGGAGACTCCTCTGATTTACTTTAAGCACCATGCCATCAATCTCAAAATCATATGAAGGTCGCTTTAGCTCCCATTCTTTACAAAACGCATATACTGAAGCGATATCCTTGCATAAGGAAGCTTCTTTTTTTGTGCTCCGCAAGCCTGCGGTATAAATAAAGTTCATTTGCGACTCTTGGGTATTCAATTTCTTTTCTAGCAAACTCTTCCCATCACTATCTTCAGCTAAACTCACATGATAGAACACAGCCTCCAATTGTCTACTAGCTACCTCTTTAGAATCTAACATGCGTAAGCTTCCTGACGCTGTATTTCTTGGATTTGCAAAAAGCGACAGACCTGCTTCTTCTCGTTTGGCATTAATGCCTTTAAAGTTTGACTTAGATACAAGTACTTCTCCTCGCACTTCTAGTAAGTGTACACCTTGTGCATTTATTCTTAAGGGAATATTTTTTATTACCTGCGCATTATGTGTTATCGCTTCCCCCTTTTCACCATCTCCCCTAGTAACAGCTCGCACCAAATTTCCATTTTCATATATAAGTGAGATACCTGCGCCATCGTATTTGGGCTCAACAAAATAGGTCAAAGCTTCATTTTCTATTATGGACTCTATTTTTGAATGAAAATCTTCTAAGTCATGAAAATCATATGAATTACCCAACGACAACATTGGGGTTAAATGATCTATAGTTTCAATATTCTGGGCAATACCATAAGCTACCTTTTGAGTAGGTGAATTAGCATTAAAAGAATCTGGAAACTCCTTTTCTAATTTCTGCAA
>MDTD01085244.1_pt1 | contig 13725 bp, 29 predicted proteins | sample 811221 | NCBI WGS metagenome assembly MDTD01 (sample SAMN05326646, study PRJNA326480) | marine metagenome | isolation source: seawater | place: Pacific Ocean: South West | collected 2011
ACTCCGATCTTTATATATCACGAATAGTGTAATTATATTTAACAATGGAAAAGCTGAAACAACTAATTAATTTAAAAATAGAAGAGATCGAAAACTACAATATCGACACTCAAGAGAATGAAGAAAGATATATACATGAGATAAATTGTCTCTTGCAAACCAAGTATCTTCTCTTTGGTGACGAACAAATTTTGGTCTAAACAAAAAAAGGGTTGACATATCCTAAAAACCTGTCAAACTTATTATATAACACTTAGAAAATTATGATTATCACACAAGAAAAAACTAAACGAGTCGTATCGTCTCACGATTTCGATTCTGTAAATTGTACTATTGATGCCGAAGATATGCGTTATGTCGCTTCTCTTCTTCGCAACAACTATTCCAATCCACCTCTCGCAGTTGTGCGTGAGATTAGTGCGAACGCATTGGATGCAAACAAAGAAGCAAATGCTACTCGCAAAGTCGAGATTACTTTGCCATCAAAGTTTAATCCAAACTTTTGCGTTCGTGACTTTGGTAGTGGTTTAAGCAAAGAAGATATATTCGGTTTATATTCAAAGTACGGCAAAAGTACCAAGCGTAATTCCAATTCATATATTGGTGCTTTTGGTATCGGCAAGTTTGCTCCATTATCTTATGGAAACAATTTCACTTGCGTATCGTTTCACAATGGAACTAAAACTTCTTATAATGTTTTCGTCAATGAAGATGATGATACTAAGATTGTGGTTTTACAAGAACCTCAACCATCCAACGAACCAAGTGGTTTGTCGATAGAAGTTGCTATTGCAGACGAAGATGTAGACAAGTTCAGAGAAATTGTCAAAGCGTTCTTTCGCTTCTTCAGCGAAGAAGAAATGCCGAAGTTCATTGGTATTGGCGATGACGAACAATTTTTCGACAAGTACGAGCAAGTGCTTGTTGCCAAGGACAATTCTTGGTTTATCATTGATGATAAGCAAGACTATTGGAGACGAAGTCATTCTCAATCTCATGCTTTCATGGGTAGAGTGCATTATCCTATTAATACTAATTCTATTGATTTCAAAAATTATGTAGAAGAAGATTACGATTATGCTCCACTAAAGAATATATGTGATGAAGATAATGTTTATCTTAGATTCGACATTGGTGAACTAAAATTGCATCATAGTCGTGAGTCTTTGGAGTATAACAAAGCTACGCAAAAGGCTATTGTTCAACATCTTAGGAAAATGTACGATGACATTCAAGAGATTGCCAAAGAGAAACTTGGTGGAGCAACTTGCCTATGGGATGCGAAAGCAAAGTATGCACAAGTTATTAATGCTTTGCCATACGAACTACGAAGCATTTTCCAAAATAGTTTTAAATGGAAAGGCATACGAATTGTGGGTGCAACCTTTCATAGAAATTATCAGTACAATGAAGATATTACTATTACTGAATATACTAAAGTCGATGACAAAGATGTTACCGATGGATATAAAGTAAAAAGTCAAAAAGTAAGTAGGGTCGATGTTCATAAGAACAACAGGCTCATCTTGCAAGACCTTGCATCTTCTCATGGTAATGCTCTACGAGCAAGAACCATGTTCAATAGTGATGATTCTATTGTGGGTGTATATGTTGTATCTTATACTGATGTTGGCAAACAATATATGTTTGATGATGATGATGGTTGGCAACTCAACCTTGTATCTAAGGACAACTTGTATTATACTAGCAATGTCGAGAAAGCCAAGCTCAAGCAAGGCACAAGAGCAAGTGGCGAAAGTCGTGCATCTGTTCCAACTTTTCTATATGATCCTAGTGGTTACAGAAATTCAGATCAATGGATGAATGGTGCAGAGGTCGAAGACCTTGAGAAAGACTTGGACGATGACTCCTATCTTGTATATATTTCTATTAGTAACTATAAACCATGCGATAGAATTGGATATGAATTAAATTCATTGAAGCGTGATTACAAAGGTTTGCAAGCATTATTCAAGAATCTTGGAGATGACCGCAAAGTCGAAATTTATGGTATTCGTAAATCAGATGTAAAAAATCTTAATCCATCCAAATGGGTTGAATGGCAAGATCATCGTATCAAGGTAGCCAAAGGTTCGTTACTTCGCAGAAAAACTGATCTATTGCGTGGAGAGCGTAAAATCGCTTACCAAGAGCATAGACATGAAATGCAGAATGTTAAGAAGCTAGAGAATCTTTTGAGCAATACAAGTCTAAGAAGTCTTGTGAAAAAGAGTTTAGGCACAGATCACGATATTCACCAAGCAATGAGCATCTTATCTGATTCTCAAAATGATGATATTCTATTGACTACATTATATAAACTCAAGCAGTTAGTACAAGATCAAGACAAAGATTGGTTCGATAAGAATTTCACTTCTCAATATAAATGGAAGAGTTTCGATTATCTTTGCAAAGATATTGATGACAACTACCCATTACTTGCGAATATATGTTCAAAAGTTTACGGATGGATCAATTACAACGAAGACAACTTCGGAAAGAATGTCATTGATTATATTTCTATGTGTGATAACCAAGGGGAAGAGGCATGAAAATGCCTCTCCCCGAATCTTTTTTCTTGACTTTAACAACAATTCAAACTATTATTATATACAACAAAGGATAAAAATTATGAGCGAAAAATTAGCGTATAACTTGAGCGAGGATTCCATTACTATCTTTTATGATGGAAAACCTTACACGATCCGAAAGGACAATGCCAACTTCTCCGCTTTGCGGTCTGCAATATTTGAAGGTCGTTACGAAGATGTTCCCGAACTGCTTGATGTAAAGAAAGCGATCATGGACTTCGTAGAAGGCGATGTAGAAGTTAGAGATGAAGTGCTATATTACAAGGGCAAGCATCGACTACATGGAGTAGTTGTTGACAAGCTCTTGGATATGTTGCGTAGTGGAATGAAAGATTCTACTCCGATTACTAACTACATTGGGCGATTGATGAACAATCCATCTTCTAATTCTGTTGAAGAGCTTTATACTTTTCTTGGGTATCGGTCACTTCCGATTACCCCCGAAGGCAAGGTATTAGGTTATAAAGGAGTGCAAGGTGACTTTTGGAGCAACACAGGCAATGCCGACACTATTGTTGTTCAAGGTCAAACCAATGATCGTCACCAAATCTATAATGGAGTCGGTGAAACTATCGAGATTCAGCGTAGAAGTTGCGATGACAACAAGGATAATCATTGTTCACATGGCTTGCACATTGGTTCGTATGATTACGCAAATAATTGGGCGAGTAGCGATGGCAAATTGCTTCTTGTGGAGTTTGATCCTCAAGATGCAGTTAGCGTTCCAACCGATTGTAGTTTTCAGAAATTAAGGGTTTCTAAGTACAAGGTAGTCGCAGATATTAGCGATTCTCGTCAAGAGCTTGATAAGGTAGTCTACGAGGCTAATAAGCCTATCTACGGAAGCGACAACGATTCAGATGACTATGAACATGATGACTCTGAAGTGGAAGCAGATTGGGATGGCAACGATGAACCTTTTGATGATTCAGAAGATGCAATGTCTCGACTTTCTGTTAGAAACTATATCGAAAACAAAATGGAGAATGGTGAAGAAGTTACTCTCAAACATATCGCTGATTTGAAAGTCAGTCGTGAAGAAGGTTGGAGAGTGCGTGATATTGCAATTCTTCTTGGAGATATGGGTTTTGATATAGAAGAAGATGAAGATAAAATCATGTCAAATTGGAGAGTTATGGAATTGTAATGGAAACATTAATTAAAAATAAATTAGTAGATTCAATCGGGCAAGCTGATTCAGCAAAAATAGATGCTTCTTGGGCAATTCTTAAATACAAAGAAATTGGTATTTACAGAAAGATCGCCTGTCTCTGCGAATTGTATAATATATCTTTAGAAGATGTAGTTCAAGCATTACCTCAAGACGATGAAGGAAGATTACTAGATTTTAAAACTAGGCAAATCATCCATGATTCATTGCTTTCAAGATCGTGAACGAAGAACAGGAATTACAAATTCATATTCTACAACAGGAACTTACTCAAGTCTTAGAAACAATAAACTCCAAGCATGATGACTTAACAAGCATGGAGCAGATCGGAGAATACTTGGGGCTATTAATTGATAGTCTCAAGTTTTTTCACGATCAAGGAAATTACTTTAGGATGAAATATGATCTTAGGTATGCTATCGCTTTTCTTCCAAAAGCCTTTCCCATTTCAGAAGATTCTTAAAAATATTCTTGACCTTTTAATTAAATTAAATTAATATTATATACATCATGGGATTAGATCAAACTGCATATTACAAAGATTCAAATGGAGAGCAAGTGGAAATTTGCTATTGGAGAAAGCACAATCGGCTTCAAGGATGGATGGAGCAACTTTGGGAAGACAAAGGCAGACCAAATTTCGATCCGAAAACTGAAAATGGTGGATTTGGAGAGTTTAATTGTATCCCATTGCCAATAGACGAATCTGATTTAGAGCAACTTGAAGCTCATGTTTGCAATAAAGATTTACCCGAAACCAATGGATTTTTCTTTGGAGAAGACTCATTTAATTGGGAAGATGAAGACGGCAATCCGCACAAGGGCAAAGATTATTACCATAAGGAAACTGATCTCGACTTCATTGAGCAAGCTAGAGAAGCAATCAAAAAAGGAAACAAAGTTTTCTATTCTTGTTGGTGGTAAATATATAATGATAAAAGAAAGATCAATCAAGTTTACTCCAAACGGAATACAAGACAATCGTTCTCTTTATGGAACTAAGGATATAAATGAGATGATTGATTTTATTAAAAACACTTATTCTACTAATGATGATACTGCATTTAATTTTTATAAAAATAATAAAGATGCAACTATCTTTGGCTTCTCGAAAGACGAATATGATAATAGAATGAAATATTATGTAGAATATTCAGATGAACATTCGGGGCAAATATTAGCATTAGTTAAAAAAGACAATCAATATACAAATAAAAAATATATATTAAGTAAAAGCATGAATCATTATCGTTGTTATGATACTGATAATAAATTCAATATTAATGGTCGGGCAACATCTTTTTATTTTAGATTAAACAATCAATTAAAATGTTGGAATGAAATTGAACGCATGGCAAAGAAAAGAAATTTTGATTTAGTATGGTCTGCTTGGATAAAGAGAATTGGTAAGGTTATTTTAACCACAACCAAACTTACTCCAACAGAACTTACAATATATTATAGAAAAATAGAGGATGGATTAAATGATTGATATAATTGAAACTATTAATAGTATTTTTATTTTATTAGGTTTAACTTCTGTTTTATTGGTTGTTTTATTAATGGTATTTACTTACGATGACTGAACATTCACAAAATATAATTAAACAGATTAAATCTGAAATGCGTTCAATAGAAGGTGAATTAGATTGGTATTATAGCAGGATGCCTTCCGAAGAAGAAACCATTGAACTCCTTGAGGCTCGCCTTAGAGAACTCGATAAGGAACTCACAGAAGCTCATGCAGATTATATGTTGGTAAATAATAAAATACAATAACATTCTTTATACAATATATATATCATACTAAGATAAGAACAAATAACACACAAACATTATTACTTGATTTATTTTAAGTTATTGATTATAATTGTTTTATATATAAATCCTTGTTAATAAAGGGATTCCAAGGTGTTTCGTTGTGGGGCAAAATGGGTCAGAGTGGAGTACGGCACTTCAATATATATAAATATAAGTCAAAATATAATCAATTAACAAATGAAAATAACAAAAATAATAAATCAAATAAAAGAAAAATTGTTTTTCCGCTCTAATTATCTTAATTTAACTAATAATAATAAATTAAATAGTGGCGAAATGAAAATTGTAAATGAAAATAATTCAAATACAAATAAAGCGAAGCGAAATAAATACGGATTTCCAAACATTTAAACGCATTACTGCTCTTTTTAATATATTTTAACTGATTAATATATATTTATTGGTTCGCTTGCAAGTTTTCGGTTGACAAATAAACAATATTGCTCCATACTTATACTATATGAACGATCTAACTCACAATATAAATGCTTTGCTAGACGAGATGAATGAAATAAAGTCAAATACATCTGTAACAGGCGACACTATTGAAAATATAATAACTGATTTAAATAAAATCACTAATAATGGTTCAAATGTAAATGATATATTTGCAAATAAGTATTATGTTAATGATATAGCGGAAGATAAGCGTTGTGCGAGTGGCAAAATCTTTGGATTCAAGTATTCAAACTAAATTGCAAACGAGAATATGACAAATAACTATATAGCACCGAAAGTAGGAGATTATAAACTAGATATAATAGACAAAACAATTAATGAAATTATATTAACTTATACAAATAAAAATATTAATGATTTAGTCGAAATTATGAATGAATTTCCGCTCAATAAATATAGTAGAAAGCTAACAGGCTCGGATTTGTATTTGTGGGAAGCGTAATATTGCATTATATATCAAGCAGATATGTCGATAAAACAGAAAAAAATCGAAATTTCAAAAAAAAGTGTTGACAAGCAGGTTATATCATGCCATACTCATACTTATGAATTACGCAGAAGAACAACTCGAATATCTTAAACGACCTAAACAGGTAAGCACACACGAAACGCTACGCAAGCAACCCGATCTTGCAGAAGAGGTAAGTAACCTCACTATGCACTTGAGCGGTAACTCATCTGAGCTTGTACAACACATTGGTTTTCTTGGAGACAAGATAGAAGATCAATCAAACGCAACTAGAGATTATCTCGATGATATAAGATCATCAATAGATAAGAATACAGAAGCCTTACAAAGAATTGCAGATATAATTGCAAGACGATAACAACTAATTAAAATATAATTATGAGTATTGCGAAAAACGCACGAGCATCACAGATAATGCGGAATGTCAAGAGTGGGCATTATATAAACAACGGCAAGTTTGCAGGATTCGGGTCTATTCCCGAAGATAGCATCTACTACCATACTTGGTTAGCAGAACAAGCAGACATGAAACGCAAAGAGCGTATGGCTCAACAAGGAATCGGGAAAGGAATTCGTTCTCATGCCTAAGTATTCAGTATTTGTAAAGATGCAACACATGGCAGAGTTTCTAATATACGCTGACGACGAAGATCATGCAAGAGCAATCGTGGATTGTGGCGAGCAAACTGACGAAGACTGCGTTGAATTAGTAGCACTTGGTAGTGAGATAGACAGGATAGAATCAAATGATAACTCTTACTGAATCGCCTCCCCTTCAAGTTTGTGATCGAGCTTTCGACAAACAATCTACTGATATATGTATAAAGATTAGAGAAATGCTTGAAGCAGAGTATGATCTTAGTATGAAAGAACATGGACTATGGAGAATACAATCTTTAATATATGATGAATTAAAAGAAAAAGCAGAAAATCAAAAAAAGGATTAATACAATGGAATATATAATTATAGCAATAAATTGCGTAGGAGCAATAGCATTACTTTTGCCCTTCGCTTATGTAATGGAAAAAGTTTATCAAAAATCAATATAATACTTGACAAATAACTAAATATATAGTATAATTATTACATAATCAAAATTGAGAACCAAACTCAAATAAATAAAATAAATTGATCTTTAACATTTTATAACACTTTGGAAGGGCTTATAATCCTTCCTGTGGGTGACTGAGCAAGCCTGTGATGAGCGGGCTAAGGTACGCAGATTCCTTGTGGTGAGGTAGCAGAGTCCAATCGGATGAGCTGATGACGAATACCAAGTCTAATTTGTGGTGCGAAGTAGGTAACCATTGAACTGATGTTCATCCCGAAAAGTCGAGGGTATACAGTAATCCCTTCCCACACTAATTTTTACCGTGCAAATATGCGGAGGTTGTGTGTTACCTCTAGTAACTATCATCGCCTGTTGGGTAACTCAATAAAAGCCCAACGCCTAAGAATCCCATCCTTTCGAGGGTGGGATTTTTTTGTTGACAGGTTTCACCACCTAGTCTAGTATATATAGCATGAACACACTAATGCAAATCATCGTAAACATGGGTTATATAACCGATTGTCAACTTAAAGAACTCGTAGAATACTTTCCGCACACGAAAGTAGTCATACAATGGGGTAGAATGAAGCGTGAGCGTCTTCCTGCATGGGAAGCGATTGAACGCATGGAAAAGGTCGAGGCAGAAGATACGGACTATGTAAGGTCTGTTTTCTTGTGGTCGCAAGATATGCAAAAGCTTCGTGAAGTATTTCATGTCGCCCACTAATTATTATATATTATGAAGTATAAAGCAGAACACGATGCAGTAGAGTATGGCTTATTAGATATTGCTGATTTAGTAGTAGATAACAGTCATAGATTAGAATATAATCAAAAACAAGACATACAACATAGAGTTGAATTAATTAGATTATTATTGAAAAGAGGATTACCATTAAAAGCAAAACAACAATTAAAATATTTAGATGTTTATATTGCTGATTGTTTATACGGTGGTCAGCACATTTATGTTGACTCCAACTACAATTTCAACTAGTATTATATTATGACAGAAACAATAGATATCACGCCAACTTGGCAGGCTTGCGTTAAGATATACATCGCAGTCCTTGAAAATGAAAATGCATCCTTTACAGGAAAAAGAGAAGCCAGAGCAGAACTCCTTCGGCTTGCAAAGATCGTAGATGATCAAAACGATAGGGCCAGACAAATTGGGAAAAGGTCATGATCAATCCAGCACAAGTAACAAATTATAATCGCACGCAATCAGAACTTCAGGAGTTTCTATTGTTTTGTATAAATGTATCAGGCAAAAAGTCTGCAGTAGAGGCTCCAAAGCTAGAAGTATTTCTTGAGCGCGTTCGCAGCATTACAGGTTGCGCTAAGCCTTTCGATGGTATGACCAAGCTTGGCACTCGTCTCGTGGAGATTATGCATTGGGCGGCGATCAGTCCATACAAGCAACGGTACAACAGTTACTGTGATGTTCTTAAACTGGGAGACCTGCGTGCAGTAACATTAACACGCCTTCTACAGGTTCGTGGCATTGGGCTTAAGACAGCAAGATTTTTTCTTTCTCACAGTCGTGAGGATTTCGACGAGCCGATGCTCGACACTCATATACTTCGTTTCCTTAGGGATCAGGGTTACCGTGACGCACCCAAAAGCACGCCACAAAACGAGAACACATACTACTATTTTGCTAACATCTTTAAAAACATTGCTCGTATACTTGGTAAGTCAGTAACTGATCTGGACCTAGAGATATGGAAACAGTACTCAAAAACAACATAATGGAGATATTATTAATACTAGCAGCAGGAGCAATTATCGGAACTAAATTAGCAATCAGTGAATGGTAAATAACACAAATATAAATATTGTGACTTATATTATTATAAATAACAATTAATCAAATAATGTGTTAATATATTTTAATCAGAGGGCGGCACCCAAGCAGTTCATTATCAACGACTTGTGAAATTTTCGCCCAGTCATTTTTTTGCAAGTCATTGGTTATCAACGCTTTAAAAGTTAAAAAAAAGTGTTGACACGGAGCGTTTTTCTGTCATAATGATATATAGTTCTTTTGATAATCAATTTCAATTTTGTGTCCCCTTAGCTTAGTCAGGCAAAGCGTCACTTCCACAAGTAGAATACTAGTTACGACTACAAGCGACCGATCATCGTGGAGGAAGGTTCTATGATTTAGAAGACGCAGGTTCAAATCCTGCAGGGGACTGCTCTTTTTGTAGATGCGAAAGCATTGAACAACGAGGCGTCAGCACACGCCTACAACCTTCGGGAGAGAGAAAGAGGTTCACAATTTAGTATAGCGGATGAGTAGCTGAAATTAGTAAGTAGAAAATCCAAACTAGCTAATTAACAGGTTTATGGGATTCCTGATTTGTCAAAAAAATCCTACCAATTTACTATGACATACCAACAAACATTCACATTAGCCGCATTACTCATCTTTATATATATCGCAATCGTTTATTTTCTTGGATTTAGTGGTTGACATATATTCAAAACTACCATAGTATTATATCATGACAGAAGCAGAATTAGTAGTCCAAATCGTTAAAGGTAATCTTGCTTGGGCAGATCCAATGTCCAAGGTTTGCCTTGACCAACACGAACTCCATCCCGACAAGTTTCCGCTCGGCAGTACTTTTCAGTCATTCGATGAAGTCTTAGATGACATCATTTCAGACTTGACAAGATTGCAAGATGAGCGTAGAATAGAAGCATCTTTTCAATCAGCAAACATATAACAAAAACACATTATGATATTAACAGAAGAAAAAGGTATCGCTGAGTTTAGACTCCGCACACTACATAAAATGCTCAAGCTAGAAATCCTAGGCATGTCTCGCAGGGGTCAATCAGCTTATGCAATCCTCAAACAAGAAACAGGTCTTACAGGCTCAAAACAAGCAGTATATGATAAGTTGTCATCTGTCTTGTATCCCGAAAAAGATGTTCAAGTAGAAAGGCAAATCCGAAATGGGTAAGAAGAATCGAGAGCGAGGAGTTCCAAGTCAAGCACTTCACTTGGATTTATATAACAAGGCAAAACAACAATCCCATACAGGAGCCAAGCCCCTTGTTCCCCATATCAACAACCCCAATGTTATGGTTACGCAAAAGGTAAGAAGAGCACAAGAAGCACGAAAAAAGTCTTGACTTTGCATCCTATATTTGAGATAATTATATCATGTTAAATTTAGAATACATACAGGAAAACTGCGAGCTACCACCTCTTGACAAACCTACATTCGATCAAGAGTCGGGTCTTTGGGAAATTTATTTTGAAGAACGATTTCCTTCTTGGTACATCAAGGGAGAAAGCGAGCATCCCGAACTTATCACTTTACATTACGAGACTTATGACCAATGTCAAGCAGTTCTCGATCAACTACCAACAATCCAAAATGAAAGGATCGCTTATGAAACTACTGAGCAAAATCAAGAACCTGTTCTCTCCTAAGTTCCAAGTGGTATATACCACCGAAGACGGAAGAACAGAGCGTTATACTATCAATCGCCCACAACACGATTACGAGTTTGGCAACAACACGGAAGGTCGTGATGTCGTTGGATTTCGTGCGTTTTGTCATAACCGCAAAGGAATTCGTTCTTTCAGGTATGACCGAGTTAAGGCTCTTGCAAAGGTATAACAATGAAAACTATTGCACAACTTAAAGCTCGTATTAGGGAGTTAGGTTATGAACTAATGCAAGCTGAAATTGCTGAAATGTATTGCGAGGATTTTGTAGCTAAAAGGACAGAGCATAACTTGCTTCTTGAAAAGCTTTACAAGCTCGAAAAACGAGTGTTTTAAATATTTTCATAACTTGTTCGAACAAATGCAGCTCGCCCTCGCCCTTATTACTAGGGTGGGGGCTTTGTTGTTGATAGTCAAGGCTTTGTGAAATTTTTGCTCTGCCGGATTTTTGCAAATCCTTGCAGGGCAACGACTTAGGCACTTAAAAAAATGTATTTATTAGTCATTTTATGCTTGCACTTTGTTTGCATTCTGTCATAATTATATACATGAAGATTAATGATAACAACCCACCATTCGACCCAAACGCAGAAGATGCAGTACATGCTATCTTGGATGTTCTTAACCAAATGTTCATTCAGCCCGCTTACAACGCAGGTGAGATTGACGAAGAAGATGAAGAAGTTCTCTTTAACTTACTTGGTGCAATGAAGATCATCGGACAAAAAGCAAGAGCTTACGAAATGCTCGAAGATAAAGATTCTTTAATTTATCGTAATTAATTGCTTGACTTTTACTATATATTCACTTATACTTATATCATAACAATCAAAAATCCTAAACTTAAAAAATTATGTTAGAAAACACTCAAGAAACACCTCGTCTTAACCTTCGCATTTGCGGTAACCGATCAAGTATCGTTGACATGGATGCCGTGCGTAGAGTTCCAACTCCACAAGCAACCAACAGATGGAAGCCTGTGCCTCACTCTAAAGTTGTAGATGTTACTCGTAACACTCTCGAAAGCAAAGGTTTTGACATTATAAACGAATGCCATAATGTGACCAAAGGTGGCGAGCATTACTTCGGAATGTTCCAAGTCAATCATGCAGAAATCGCTGACAATGGTGGCGAGCGTGGTTGCGTAGTTGGTATGAGAAACTCTCACGACAAGTTATTCGCAGCAGGTTTGTGTGCAGGTGATGCACCATTCATTTGTGACAATCTCATCTTTCACAATGATGTTGTTTTTACTCGCAAGCATGTTGGTGATGTAAACAAGGAGCTTATGGATCGTGTTCAAAAGATCACCGAATACCTCATTCCTATGTGGACTCGCCAAAACGACAGAGTTGCATCTTACAAAGAAGTTGCACTTAATGATCGTGAGGCTCAACATCTTATTTTCGATGTCTACGAGGCAGGAATTAAGACTAATCTTATTGGTCAATCCACTCTTGCCCAAGCATGGGAACAATGGAAAAGTTCCGATCACAAAGTCTTTCAAGATCGTAACCTCAATTCATTATACAATGCTTTCACCGAAGTGAGCAAAGGTCGCAATGTTATGCATTTGCCTAAACGATCAGAAATCTTTCACAATGCTTTTGATCCTGTCGCAGGAGTAGAGCATGTTGAGCTTGTATCTTAATTTTAACACTAACAAAAGGAAATCATAATTATGAAATGCCGTAATCTCAACGAAGTACTAGACGCACGCAAGGGACGATTTGTATCTGTCCTCCTTAAGAACGGACTGAAGCGAGAGCTTTATTCCGCCAAGGTTCACGATTACAACTCCAAGGTTGTCCGCTTCAAGGACACCAACGGAGGTGAGCGTCGGGTTAATAGGGCTAAGATTGTGAGGGCGAAAGTCGCAAGTCGTGCTTTCAAACGAGCAAGAGCTTAAGTCAAATACTTAACCTTAAAAGCCCCTTGTTAACGCAAGGGGCTTTTTTTGTATCTTAATGACTTTCAACAGTTTACAAAATTTCCGGCCCGTAAATTTTTTGTAAGTCGTTGGTTACCATAAGTTTAAAAATGTAAAAAAAGTGTTGACATTTGGTTTTAGTCTGTTATTATATATGTATGATTAGAACAAAACCAGACTCTCGCTACGACATCGACTATGACCGTAAGGTGTTTGTATACAAAAATCTCCACAAGGACTGCTGGAGTATTCGCCAGGATGGGCTAGTTAAGGCTCATTCGGACGGATCTCCAATATCTATATATTCAGCAGTCATGAAGGTAAACCGAAAAGGTCGCGAGCGTGTGATTCGTGAAAAGAGCAAGAATGTTCATGCCGGCATTTCAGGTTACCTTCGCTTTTATGAAGATACCGTATGGCACGGATGGGTTGACATGGTCGAGATAACATACAATCCTTACAAGTATGAGTCTTTTGTAGATGTCCAAAACAAAAAGCCAAGGTACTTTGCTAGTCTTTGCAAACTTTATCAAGACAAAGTTCTAGTTGAGAGTATTCGAGGCTTGACAAATTAATTTATTTTCATTAGTATAGTATCATGATTAAAACAACACTTCTCACATCAGGTAATCAAAAAATTCTCAAAGGCGAGAAAATGGGTTACATCACGAAAGGCATCCATCTTGCCCCTGCCAATCTTGCGGGCTATGAGGTTTGCCAATGGCGTTCCAAAGGATGCACAGCAGCTTGTCTCAACACG
>MDTD01043750.1_pt1 | contig 13722 bp, 11 predicted proteins | sample 811221 | NCBI WGS metagenome assembly MDTD01 (sample SAMN05326646, study PRJNA326480) | marine metagenome | isolation source: seawater | place: Pacific Ocean: South West | collected 2011
ACAGACATAAATGGGTGTATTAATCATACACAAATAACAATTAGTCAACCAGATTCTTTATATATAAATATAATAACAACTGATGTATCTTGTTATGGAGGATGTGATGGAACGGCTATCACAACAGTTTCAGGAGGGACTCCTCCTTTTGTAATAAATTGGGGGAATGTTAACCCCTTATCCTTATGTGGAGGTTATCATAACCTAATAGTAACTGATAACAACAACTGTTCAGCTACTACAGGTGTAAGTATCTTGGAGCCTAATCCAATTATTGTAAATATATGGCAAAATGGTAATAATCTTGAAGCCACAAATAATTTTGTAACTTATCAATGGTATGATAATAATGGAACCCCTATAACAGGAGCTAATTCTAGTATATATACCCCAACAATACAAGGAGAGTATTATGTAGAGGTTACAGATACAAATGAATGTTCAATTAATTCTTATAGTATCCTATTCTCAATAAATAACTTAATAGAAAATCCTGTTATTACTAATATATATCCAAATCCTACAAATGGAAAAATAATAATTGAATCTTCAAAAGAGCTTAAATCAATATCAATAATAAATAATATAGGTAAACAAGTTTATAAAGTAGCAAATGTTAATTTTAAAAGAAAACAAGCTACAATTGATTTATCATCTCTCACAAAAGGTATTTATCTAATTAAACTAGAGAGCAATAATTACTTAAGCTATCAAAGAATAATACTTCAATAATTTTTCATAATTTGGCAGACAGAAAACAAAACATAAAGATCATGATAAAAAGAATTATTTTTTCACTAACAATTTTATCTTTTATAGCCTCAAAAGATATTAATGCAACATCTATTGATAGTGTAGATGTAAATAAATTAATACCATTAGACTGGAAAGCTATATCAGGAGCAGAAAAAGTACTTAGTTTTGTTAAAGAAAGTGAATTAACAAAAAGAACAAAAAGCAAATCTGATGAAGCAAAAGTATTATATAATAAGGGAGTGAATCTAATGAATAAAGGAAACTACTCAGAAGCAGTTGATCAATTTCAACAAGCCATGAAAAAATATAAAAGAGCTAAATTGAATGATGATGCTCTAAATTATATCAGAACAAATACAGCCTTATCATATGCAAGCATAGGAGGAAAAGATAATAAAGCAGCGGCAAAACAGCAATTAAGTATGGTAACTAAAGAAGTCTATAAGGAGCAAGAATGGCTTTATAATCTTGCTGTTGCACATTATCATGCTGGAAACGAAAAAGAAGCAATCTCTCTTTTAAGTTTAGCGATTAGAAAAAATGAATTCTATTTTCAAGCGTATGTAACTTTAGCAGAAATTCATAAAAGAAATAAAAATTCACAAAAAGAAGCTGTTAAAGTTAAAGATAGATTAACAAAAGCTGTACAAAAACAAAAAAGAAAAGAAGAAAGAGAAGCGGAAAATCAAGTAGGCAATCCTACAGATAATAAAAAGAGTATTGATGAAAGAGCAATAAAAAAACCAGATCCTACAAAATTACGTGTTGTAAAAAAAGATGATATACTTCAATTTAATAAAACTGATAAGTCAACAGAAAAGGCAATGATGAAATATATCCAAGAAGGAATAAAAGAATATGATGAAGGAGTTAAAAAAATAGCGAGAAAAAAATGGTCAGAAGGTATAGATCATTTAAAAACTAGTGAAAAAAAGCTTAAAAGAGGAAAGATTAGTGAAGATGCTTTATCTTTTGTAAGAGGAAATCTTGCTATTGCTTATTTCGCATTAGTAGAATCTACAGGATCAAAGAAGGGTATTTCTCAAGGAAAAAAAGCATTACGTTTGTTAACTAATAAAATTTATAAAAACAAAGATGCTTCTGCTCAATATCAATGGACATATAATTTAGGTGTTGTATACTATACTCTTGCTTCTACTTCTACAAGAAGAAATAAAGAAACTACCACATCAATAGATAGTAAAAAAGAGTCTATAAGATTACTAAAAATGGCTATAAAACAGGAAAGATTATTCTTACCTGCATATCAAAACCTTATGTACATATACAGAGAAATGAGGGAAGAAGATAAAATGAAGAAGGTATATAAGGCCTATGAGAAAGCAAGGAGAGATTTATTCAAATCACTAAGTAAAGAAGATCAAAGAGTTCTAGGAGGGCATAAATATATATTTAGAATAAATGTAGGGGAATTTGGAGAGTTTGACACTCCTGTAAGATTATTTGATGAAAAGAATGTGATTACAATACCTATTAGTGAAGAAAAAACGGCATATCTTGCTGGTCTATTCTACAATTTAGATCAAGCCACTGAATATCTAGAAAAACTAAAAAAGAAAGGATATAATCAAGCTTATATCATTGCATATAGAGATGATGGAGAAGTATTAGAATTTTAGATTATCAGCAAGATAAGTACGAATTATACAGATCTTTAATCCCCTCATCTATACCTTTTCGATACTGCCAACCTAAGCTACTCATCTTAGAGGTGTCTATTACTTTCTGCATGACCCCATCAGGCTTTGAAGAGTCAAAAATAAATTCTCCTGTATAACCAACTAATAGTTTAATTTTATTAGCAAGATCTTTTATAGAAATATCTACACCTGTCCCAATATTAATATGAGTATTACGTAATTCTTTTTCTAAGGGATTACAAATATCCTTAAAATTAAATTTTTCAAAAAGAAAAATACAAGCATCAGCCATATCTTCTGACCATAAAAATTCACGTTTTGGAGCCCCGCTACCCCATATTCGAACCTCTCCTTTATTAACACCATAATAAGCTAAAGTTGAAATAATATCTTCTTTATGAGAGTCTTTATTAATATTGTTAATTGGATTCTTCTCTAAATCTTTATTAATAGATTTCCAATCATTATTATCAAGACATTTCCCTAAATGAATCTTACGAAGCAATGCAGGTAAAACATGTGATTTTTCTAAATCAAAATTATCGGAAGGCCCATATAAATTAGTTGGCATTACACAAAGGAAATTAGTATTATATTGTATGTTATAACTCTCGCACATCTTTATACCTGCAATCTTAGCAATTGCATAAGGTTCATTTGTATATTCCAATTCTGAAGTTAATAAATTATCTTCACAAATTGGTTGGTTAGAGTATTTAGGATAAATACATGTGCTTCCTAAGAATAATAATTTTTTAACCCCAGATAAATATGATTGATGAATAACATTAGACTGTATCATTAGATTCTCATAAATGAAATCAGCACGATATGTATTGTTTGCAAGAATACCTCCTACCTTAGCAGCTGCTAAAATTACATATTCTGGTCTTTCTGTTTTAAAAAAATTTTGAACCTGATACTGATCTGTTAGGTCAAGATCTGAATGACTCTTAAAAATTAAATTAGTATAACCTTTATTTCTTAAGTTATTAAGTATTGCTGACCCTACTAAACCTCTATGTCCTGCAACATAAATCTTACTTCTTTTATCAATCATATTATTCGAAATAGTTCCTAATCGTATATCCTCCTTCACGTAAATACTGATCCTTAGTCATAGCTTTTAGATCTGAATCCATCATTTCATGGACTAATTCTTCTAAACTATACTCTGGTATCCATCCAAGCTTTTTCTTAGCTTTTGTAGGATCACCAACTAACGAGTCAACTTCAGTAGGGCGAAAATAGCGAGAATCAACTTCTACAACTACCGAACCTTTTTTAATCTGATATTTAGGATTTTTACAAGATATAACAATCGCTTTCTCATTTTCTGCCTGTCCTTCAAATGCTAATTGTATCCCTAAATATGAAAAAGCCATACAAACAAAATCACGAACACTAGTCGTCTTTCCCGTTGCAATAACCCAATCTTCTGCTTTATCTGCTTGTAGAATCATCCACATCATACGAACATAATCTTTTGCATGTCCCCAATCACGTTTTGCATCAAGATTTCCTAAGTACAATTTATTTTGTAATCCAAGTGCTATCTTAGATGCAGCTCTAGTAATTTTACGAGTAACAAATGTTTCGCCACGAACAGGGGATTCATGATTAAAAAGAATTCCATTACAAGCGAATATATTATACGCTTCACGATAATTTACCGTAATCCAATAAGCATACATCTTGGCAACGCCATAAGGACTTCTTGGATAAAATGGAGTTACTTCAGACTGAGGAATCTCTTGTACTTTCCCAAAAAGCTCAGAAGTTGAAGCTTGATATACTTTTGTCTTCTCCTGAAGACCTAACAATCTTATTGCTTCTAAAATTCTAAGTGCTCCTACAGCATCAGTATTAGCGACATATTCAGGGATTTCAAATGAAACATGAACATGGCTCATAGCTGCAAGATTATATATCTCATCGGGCTGGACCTCTTTAATAATCTTTGTTAAATTCATAGAGTCAGTCATATCTCCATAATGTAGAATAAACCTTCTTCCCTTGATGTGAGGATCTTGATAAAGGTGTTCTATTCTATCTGTATTAAACGAAGAAGACCTTCGTTTAATACCATGGACTTTATAACCTTTCTTTAAAAGGAATTCTGCAAGATAAGATCCATCTTGACCTGTAACGCCAGTAATTAATGCAACTTTCATCTTATTTGATTAAATCATCAAAATTAAGCTCAAACTCTTTCTTTCCTTCTTTGAAAAACATATCTAACTTATGAAAAATTGGTAAAGCTAAAAAATGTTCTCCTTGCAGCATTTTTGCCAATACTCTTATTGAATTCAAACCTTCTAATATGACTGTATTTGATTTATATTCTATATTAAAAAAACCTTTTCCAATCAATAATCCTAATGTTCGATTCCTACTTAAATCATTCAATGATGTAAGACAAAAATCTCCAAATCCACATGCGGAAAATAAAGTTTCTTCTCTTCCTTTCAAAAATAAAAGAATTATTCTGATTTCTAAAAAAGATTTAGTTAGAATCATAAATCTTGTATTAGAAGAATTATATTTTGCATCAACTATACCTAAGAAGATTGCATAAATATTTTTAATAACACTAAGTAGCTCAACACCCCTAATATCTGTAGTAAAGTCAACACGTATTGAAGTACCCTTAATAATCTTGGAAATCATATTTCTTTGAATATCTGTTGTATAACCAAGAGTTAATAAAGTATCTGCATGTTCTAATAATTCAACAGCAAAAGAAGGCCCTTTTAAAGTAACGACATTCTCTACATTAAGACATTTCTTCATACTCTCTACAATAGTTTCTCCTCCAGAAAAAATACCTTTTGAAAGATTTACCAAAAGTACATCTTGCTTTAAAAAAGACCTTATAGAAAGTAAATATTCAATTACTACTGTTGAAGGAAGTGCAGCAAAAACAATATCTGCATTTTTAATATCTTTTTTATTTGTAGTTGCCGTAAGTCTCTTCGTAAGTTGTTTGTTTGGAAAACAACTTTTATTTGTATTATCCGTATTAATCTCATCAACTTTCTGCTTATTAGTAGAGAATATAACAACATTATTATTAATATTAACTGCTAATGAGTTTCCTATTGCAGTACCAAAAGCTCCTGCTCCAAGTATTATAATATTCATTTTACAAATCTAATTTCTTTTCTAATACATCTGATGTGTAACCATCCACATGTTTTAACAAAAGCCTTTTAACAATCTTTTCATCTTGTTTATCTCTAGCTTCTTTAATAGTTTTAATACATGTCAAAACTGTATTCATATCAATTTTATTTTCTATAGCCTGCATAATCCTAGGATGTTCAGACTGAATAACATCACTACCTATAAGCAATTCTTCATATAATTTTTCTCCAGGTCTTAATCCTGTAAATTCAATTCTAATATCTCCATCAGGATTCTCATTATCAATTGGAGTAAGACCACTTAAATGAATCATTTTATATGCTAAATCAATAATCTTAATAGGCTCACCCATATCAAGAACAAATACATCTCCCCCTTTAGCCATAGCTCCAGCCTGTAAAACAAGTTGGGAAGCTTCCGGTATAGACATAAAATAACGAGTAATATTTCTATGCGTAACGGTTAATGGCCCTCCCTTTTTAATCTGATCTCGAAATAAAGGAACAACAGAACCTGCAGAATCTAAGACATTCCCAAAACGAACCATTGAGAAACAACAATTACTAACATCAGCATACGCTTGTAAAACAAATTCAGACATTCTTTTTGATGCACCCATAATATTTGTAGGGCGTACTGCTTTATCTGTAGATATTAAGACCATGCTTTCTACATTAAGCTCATCTGCCACTTTTGCTACATTATAGGTTCCTACAACATTATTATAGACTCCTGACACAATATTCATCTCTAACATAGGAACATGTTTATATGCAGCGGCATGATAAATAGTATGAATCTCATGCTTTCTAATAATCTTTTTTAATTGATGATAATTAGTAATTGTACATAATGCTGGAATGATTTCTACATGAGACAACAATTCCTTAAGCTCTAAATGTATTGAATAAAGACTAAACTCCGAATTATCAAGCAAAACAATCTTATTTGGCTCAAGCTTTATAATTTGTCTGGACAATTCTACACCAATACTACCTCCAGCACCAGTAATTAAAATATTCTTACTAAATATATTCTTTCTAAGTAATTCTTGTTTAGGCATAACTGAGCTTCTTCCTAAAATATCTCCTACCTCAACATGTTTAATGTTGTCTAAAGAAATAACCCCATTAACAATATTATCTACCGAAGGAAGTACCTTAACTTCAATCGGGAATTTTGTTAGTTTTTGTAATATGGCTGTTCTTTGTTTATGAGTTATAGAAGGAATAGCAAATAATAAAACTTTTGCTTTTTTAACCTTTATAAGATGCTCTATCTTATTAAATGGAAAAACTTCTAAATAATTCAATATTGTACCTTGCTTTTCTTTAGAATCATCAATAAAGCCAATAGGCGCATAAACTGCACTCTTTTTTAAACTTTCTACTAACTGCATACCTGCATTACCAGCTCCATAAATAATACTTTGTTTCCTTTCATTAACAAAACTGTCCCAAGAATAAAGCATACCTTTAAACAAAAAACGAGAAGTAATAATTAAAACATTCGTAATAAACCAAAAAATTGGCAATACAGATCTAGGAAGATTTGATTCTCGAAAAAACATCATAAAAAAGCCAATAATAATACAACTAATAGTAGTTGCCTGAAAAGTAGTAGTAATAACTTTAATACCTATATATTGTAATACGGCCCGATAAAGACCTAGTCTCATAAACAAAGGAACCACTACAAGAGGAAGTACCAAAAATATCCACCAAGACTCATAAATATAATCCTTTGGAAAAATATTCCCTATTCTCAAGACAAAAGCAAGGTAAAGCGCAATAAGTAATGTCGCAACATCAAGAAAAATCATGATTAACTGCTTATAGATTCTTTGTAAATTTTGTAATCTAAGCTTCATAAATTTCTTTTATCTTACTTATTACTCTCTGTAAATCATTATTAGACATATTACTTCCTGATGGCAAACAAAGGCCTCTATTAAACAAATCTTCTGCTACACCATTAGTATAAGATATACTATCTTTAAAAATAGGTTGCAAATGCATAGGTTTCCATAATCTTCTTGTTTCAATATTATCTTTATCCAAATGTAAACGCAAATCTTCAGGAGCTATTGTAGACTTAGCATCTAAAAGAATTGTAGTTAACCAATAATTAGAATAACAATCTTTTTCTTCTTCTAAGAAAGATATTTCTTCAATAGAACTCAACTCATTCTTATAGTAAGCATTTACAATTCTTCTTTGCTCCACTCTTTTTTTTAAAACTTCTAACTGTCCTATTCCTATTCCTGCACAAACATTACTTAATCGATAATTATAACCAATATTTGAATGTTCATAAAATGGCTTATTATCTCTAGCCTGTGTAGCAAGATATTTTGCTTTCTCAATCATCAACTTATCCTTAGATAATAATGCCCCTCCACCAGAAGTTGTAATAATTTTATTACCATTAAAAGAATATATGCCAAAGAACCCAAAAGTACCTAGAGGTTGGTTTTTATATTTTGATCCTAAAGCTTCAGCTGCATCCTCAATAACAGGAATCTCATATTCATTAGCAATACTTATAATCTTATCTAAATTAGCAGGCATTCCATATAAATGAACAAGAATAATAGCTTTAGGTTTTCTATTAAGAACTAATCTTTCCTTAATAGCTAACTCTAATAATTCAGGACACATATTCCAACTTTCTTTTTCACTATCAATCAGAATAGGATTAGCGCCTAAATATTTAATCGGATTTACGCTAGCTGAGAAAGTAAAACTTGAACAAATGACATCATCATTTTCAACAACTCCCAATAGAATTAATGCTAAATGAATAGCAGCAGTACCACTGCTTAAAGCAGCAACACTATAGTTTAACACTTGTTTAGAAATTTTTTCTTCAAAAGAAGAAATATGAGGCCCTGCTGGAGCAATCCAATTCGTCTCAAATGCTTCAGTAACATATTCAAGTTCTCTTTCTCCCATATGAGGGGGAGATAACCATATTCTCTTTTTTTGACTCAATTAATAGTTTTTTCTAAATATAGTAGCAAATATAATCTTAATGTCAATCCAAAGACTATTATTATAATAATAATCTAGATTCAGTTTAGTCTTATCAGGATAAATTATATTATTATTATATTCAATTGGATCTTTTTGACCTGCAAGTATTTCTTCTTCATTAGCATAACGTAAACTTGCCCAGGATGTAATACCAGGCCTTAATTCTAATATAACTTTATTCTCTCCTTTCAACTTATCTGCATAGCCAGGCACATCAGGTCGTGGCCCTACAAAACTCATTTCTCCTTTTAGAACATTTAATAACTCAGGCAATTCATCTAATTTATATTTCCTTAGAACAGCTCCTATTCTTGTTACCCTAACATCACCCTTTACAGAAATGGTACTATGAGTTCCTACCATACTCTTCATTGTTCTAAATTTTATAATCTTAAATAAATTACCATATCGACCAACTCGATTCTGAAGAAAAAAAACAGATTCCTTAGAAGTTATACTTATTAAAAAAATAATAAGTATAAATAAAGGAGAAAGTAAAACTAATCCAAAAATTGAAAAAATTAAATCAAATATTCTTTTCATAGTCTTTTAATTAAAGCATTAAATACATAATTCAAAAAACAAAAACAACTGTAAAAAAAACTTAAACCCTCTATCTCTCTATAAACTTTCCAAACATCTTGTATTGCATTGATCTTACTTGATGTGTTAGAAGTAGAAACAATCCGGTATCTAGCTAAATTTTTATTTAAACCAAAAGCTGGAAAACCTTTCTTCATTATTAATAACCATAAGGCCATGTCATGAGAGGAACGTATCTCTGGCATTTTAAAACAACCTACCTTATGAACATCTATTATAACCGTTAAACAACCAATAATAGTATTCTTCAAATAAGAATTATATGTCATCTTCTTAGGAGCTTTAATTATTGTAAATTCTTTACTACCATCTTCAGAAACTGGTTGATACGATGTAAAAGAAAATGCTATATCTTTCTCCTGCATAAATGCAATTTGTTTTTCTAACTTATCTGTACACCAATAATCATCAGCATCTAAAAATGCAATATATCTACCTTTAGCTATCTTAATAGCTCGATTTCTTGCTTGGGCTGCACCTACATTCTCTTTTAAATATATTGGTTGAATTCTTTTATCTAGTTTTGCTAACGCTTCAATCTTTTGTTTAGTCTGAGTATCTGAACAATCATCAACAATAATCATCTCCCAGTTCATATAACTCTGATTGATTACAGAATATACACACTGCTCAATAAATTTTGAAGCATTATACGCTGGCGTTATTATAGAAACTAAATCAAACATCACAATCCTATTCTTCTTCGTAAAATAAAAAACAAATAATACCCTAACCTAATACGTAAAGATGCATTACCATTATTCATCTCTTCTATAATTCTAAGAGAACTCTTATCTAAATATTCTTTCCACTGCCCAATCTCTCCTTTTCTAAATAATTTATAACTAGAATTTCCTAATTCCGGATAATATTTGCTCTCCTCTTTTTTAGATTTTTCACGCATATAATCAAGAGAAGTTTTATTTTCTATTGAAATAATATCATTTTTAGATAATTTAGAAAAACCTAAAAACAAAGAAATGTTATTTACAGATTCTGTAAAATTTAATTTTAAATCTTTATAAGATATATTAAATGCATTGCCAGAATATGCTTGACACCTTCTGTTAAATAATATCATCTCATACACCTTATAAATACCTATATACTTAAAATATGTTTTAAAAGATATAGTAAGTTTTCGATAGGTTAAAAAATGAAAATAATGAGAAACTAAGGCATCTTTTATGTCTCTTTGAATAAATAAAAAATACACGCTGTCAGGATATCTTTGATTAAATGTATCTGTACTAAAATAATGCGACTTTGTAAGGAAATGATTAGATGAAAAATCTTCATCTCTAATAAATTGATGTAATCTCTTTTCAATTATTCTTGTGGGAGAATTAATATTAAGACTATATCTCAATGGAATATTAGCAAGTTCTAATTGATGAATTTTACAAATTTCCAAAACTATAGCATGCAACCAGGAGGATCCTGATTTGAATGTTCCATTACAAAGAATTAGCATAGCTCTTATTTTTACATTTTATTCTTATATTCTCCTGGACTAATAAAACTGAGATCTTTCTAAAGAATTTGAAATTAAACATTTTAAAAAAAACTCTAAAAGGATATAAAAGAAAAACTAATATTTTAATCATCGGATGATATTTAACATGTAATCTACAATATGCCTTTCTAAAATTAAATTTCTTAATTAAGAAATCTTGAATATTAGTGTCATGTCCTATACTTCTTGTACCATTATGAATATATTTAATATTCGCTATACTGAAGTAATGTTCTATCATACTATAAAATAACGCCTCACTGGGCCTCATCTTTAAATAATCAGGGTGAAATTTTGTTACAGAAAATTTACAGACATCAAATTCTATTCTGTTCTGACTAAATCCTATTAATTTATCTGATGCATTATACACTCCCCAAAACTCATAAGAATCATCTAATTGACTTATTGTTTGAATAAATTGATCTTTAAGCATTGGCTTATAAAAAGTATTATAGTTCTGAAAAGCTTTTATGTATACCTCATAAGCAGATTCTATAAATATTTCTTTAGAAATAATCTCAATACGACAATTTTTTAATCCTTTCTTAATCTTATTCCTAACTTTATGATTAGTATCTAATAAATTAAAAGGCGTGTCTTTAATAACATACCAAAAATCTGTCTCCTCTTTGCAATCAAAATTACTAACCCATCTAGCAAGAATAGCGTTTGAATGCTTAATAGCATTTACTACCTCAGAAGCATCAACTGCAATATGAGGAGGGCCATCTGGCTCTAATATATTTTGATATTTTCTCCAAGTACTAAGCATTCTAATCTGGTTTTATTAATGGCTTATGAATTAAACTCATAGCAAGAATAACAAATAATAATCTAGAATCATTTAAATCTCCGCTAAACAAAGCCGTAAAAATTAAAAATAATTGGAGATAGAATAAAAGCGGATAAAAAGAGTCTTTAGAAAAAGAATAAAAAACCATTCTAAAATAAGTGAAATACAATACCTTACATAATACTAATAAGAAAAGTATTCCTCCAATAAAGCCTAACTCTGACAACACCTCTAAAACTAAATTATGAGGGTACTCGTGCTTCAATAAATGATAAGGCTTCTCTTTATTACAATATGCCTGCCAATTACCAATTCCAACTCCAAATGGATAACATGTTGCAAGTTCAACAGACCTCTCTATAAACTGTATTCTAATATTTGTAGAAGTATTATCATTTGTGATTAATCTTTCTGTTTTTCCTAATCTAAATAATTTGTCTGAAAAAGAATTATCAATAAATTGTGTGAAAGAAAATAAGATAATGATTATTGCAAAAATCTTAATTATCAGCTTCTGAAAGTTTAAGAAAAAATATATCGAAAAAGTCATAAGCAATGCTAATATAGGGCCTTTACTTCCTGCTGCTAATGATAAAACAAAAAACATACACATTAATAACCAGCTAAGCTTTCTTTTCTTATATTTATTTGTAAAGAATAAAATAAATATGCCTATAAGCATCCATCTCGCAAAAATAATAGGGCCTCCGCCGAATACACTTAATCTCTCATTAGATTCTTGCACTATAGAAAAACTAACCAATGCCAATACAACAATAAACCAGATTAAAATATTAAAGAAGTTATTTATATCATTATAAGAAAACTTCTCTAATATAATAAGCAGTAAAGGGATAATTAAAATAGAGAAATTTAAATATTTTTCTATTCCATAATCTATAAAATCATAAAAACCCCATAAAATTGGAGAAAAGAGTATAATACATAAAAACATATAAAATAAAGCTCGAGTAGATGTTAACTTTATAGAGCGAATCGATATGATCATTATACAACTTAATAAAATAAAAAAACCGCTAATAAAAACAGAAAAATTAAGTCCTAGTAATTCTAATCTTTCATCATATATTCTTCCTATTGCAATAATAGCTGCAGCACAAAGAATATAAGTAAATGAAATAAGATTATTAATCCTCATGCTTCAAATACTTAAAACAAACAAAAAATGATAAAAATAAACTCATAACAGACATTACATATAATAAATATAAAGATCTTTCTCTAGCATTAAGATCAAGAAAAAATAAAACACTTAAAACCATTAATAAACAAAAAAGAATAAAAAAAGAAAGCCTTTTTGAATATCTCTTATGTAAATTAATATTAAGTGTAAAATATGGCTGCATCAATACAGATGAAATTAACAAGATAATAATAGGGATTGTCATTTGTCTAAAATACGATGCTGTATGTTGAACATCAGATAAAGAAAATGCTCCTCTATGATAAATAAAATTAATTAACTCGTCACTAAAATTATAAGCAAGTAAATATAAACATACACCAAAAAAAAGCGCAACTAATAAAGAATAGATAAGCCATTTTATCTCTTTATTAATTGATAATTTACGTAACATTAATGTATTAACATTTGCAATAATGGCGGTTAAAACTACATTTAATAATACAATAGAATAATTAAAGTATGCAATATTATTATCTCCATCTGTACCTGCTATAAATCTTGAGAGCATAATAAGAAGAGAAGAGAAATTTCCTAATAATAATATAGAAAAAGAAAAATCAGATAACCCAATTTTAATCTCATTAGATTCTTTTCTTTTAAAAATAGGATATATATATACTCTAGCTAGAAATAAAACTCCGATTAATCTACTAAAAACAATACCAAAAATGTTACAAATAAATGTCAAAGGGTAAAGTAAAAAAGTAGAAATAAATAAATTAAGCGTAGTCCCTACAGAGTGCTGCTTAAACTTTCCTTCAGCTTGTAAAACTGTTAAAAAAATTGAATTAAAGAAATTAGCTATAACAAGTAATGTCAAGAGTACTGAAATCACAATTAATAAAAGTGTATATTCTGTATTTAATTGCCATATAATGATCAACTGAATAACCTGTGTTATAATAAATAAATAAACTAATGATCGCTTCGTAAATAAAAATAGATTATTATATGAAACATTCTTATTTGCATTAAAATGTTTCGTGAGTTTTGGTAAAAGA
>MDTD01110566.1_pt1 | contig 13721 bp, 11 predicted proteins | sample 811221 | NCBI WGS metagenome assembly MDTD01 (sample SAMN05326646, study PRJNA326480) | marine metagenome | isolation source: seawater | place: Pacific Ocean: South West | collected 2011
ATGGTTGGCTGCGAAACATTCAATTCCTTCGCTGCCCCGGTAAAACTGCCGACTTTGGCGACGGCGTGGAAGGAACGTAATTGCGTATATTTCATCGTAAAATTCGATTGAAACCATAGATAAAAGATATTTTTCTATGTTACGCGCTTGTTAACAATAGGGTCAATGGCGGCATCGCATTGCGTCACCGCAATTGCCAGCCTATTACCCTCTTCTCTGGGAACATCAGCCATGTCGACAGATTTAGGCGAATATCAGTTTTCGTACGCGGTGATCACGGATACCCACGTCAATTTTGGTGAAATGGAGAGCAACTCCGAGTTTGAAATCAACCAGCGCGCCAACGGCCGATTGAGGCATGTGATCCAGGACCTTAATCGTCGCGATTTGGAGTTTGTAGTCCACCTCGGCGATATAGTGCATCCAGTGCCCGCAGTTCGGGATCGTTATAAAATGGCCGCCGAGCGTTTTCACGAGCAAGTTGTTGATTTGAGCCACCCCCTTTATCTAGTACCCGGTAATCATGATATTGGCGATAAACCCATTGTCTGGAGTCCCGGCGCTGTCGCCTGCGATGCTTATATCGACCTTTGGAAGGAGACCTTTGGCCCCAATTACCACGCAGTTGATCATCGAGGTTGCCGGTTTTTCATGATCGACTCCCAGGTTATCAACACCGGTTTAGCCGCTGAGACTAAACAAAAGACTTGGCTGGAGACTGAGATGGCCGATGCGGCCAAGCATGACCTGCGCATCTTCATCCACGCCCATTATCCAATTTATCTGACGAAGCCATGCGAAGATGAGCATTTTGATAACCTGGCCCAGCCTGGTCGGTCTTGGTTGCTGGAATTGATGAAACAATATGGCGTCGAGGCGCAGTTCTCTGGCCACGTTCACAACTTTTGGTTCAACCGGTTCGAGCTGACCAATTGCTACGCCCTGCCCTCGACAGCTTTTGTGCGCCAGGACTATGCCGAGATTTATCGAGCTGCGCCATTGCCTGGAACGGAGGGCGGACGCAGCGACCTTGCTAAGCTCGGGTACTTTGTTGTTCAAATATACGATCACGGCCACACCTGCCAATGGGTCAGAACATTTGGCGCGATCGCGGAGTCAGGTAGCGTGGCAAAACCGTCAACGGTTCAAGTTTGCGGCGTTCATCCCCTTCGCAATCCCCATTCCCGCTTCGGTTTTGACATGCGGCAAAACTGGCTTGAAGAAGTGGAAATCCCGCCGTCAGGATCTTTGGATGAATTCGATCGCAAACGCATTCGCAACGACTATGCTTTGATGGCGTTATTAGAAACAGGTGTCCGACGGGTACGTATTCCGGCGACAGACCTGCTCGTCCCGGAACATCGGGCCCGATTAGAAGATTGTGCCTGCCTGGGATTACGGTTCACTCTTTTCTCACTGGGCGTTCCAAATGAACGCCTACTGGAACTTGTTGCCGGTGCGGAAAAAATAATCGACACATGGGAAATTTGCGACACCTTTGAAAATTTGCCGAACGTTGTCGATGCGGTTCGTGCCAGTGTGAAGACGGCCAGCGTTGCACTTTATCTCTCGCGTATCCGTACCCGCGAGGACCAGGAAAGTGCCAGCGGTAAATATCATCATATGATCGTCCACGGGTTCACCGTTGACGACGGCGAACAAATCAAAAAATTGGCTGGCCTAGTTGACGTCCAGGGATTGGTGTTCCGCATTGAGGGGTCGATGTCACCCTGGGAAGCGGCGCGCATGGCCTCAGAACTGTGTGCACCCTACGAGCTCAACGCGTCTTTGCATATTCGTATGACCAAAGGGCCGCCAGGGTTACAGCAAACCGACGATGACTGGGTCGCTAACCGTGTTGCGGAAGCGGTCGCTGCGGCCTGCGCGTTTAAAGGTGTCCATGTTTACGCCGATACGTTTGCCGATGTCGATCGCGGCTATTATCGCCGACACGGCGTTGTTGACCGATTTTATAATCCGCGACCTGGTTTTGAGGTAGTGCGGCAACTACTTGCTGCTTTTGCTCAGATTCAATCATTTTCACCCAGCAGTGTAGGCAAAAATATTACGGTCATCAGCAACAAGGGAGAGCGATTTACACTCCTTCAACAGGCATCTCCACGGGATTGGGAAATCGACACTGAGTCCGGCTGGTTAATCGACCTGTATACTGGGGATCGTGTTTCTGCCAAGCGCAGTTCAAACCACGACGTTCACTCTATGATGAGGTCACCATTAAGTTTATGGAAATCCATCTGAAAAGGTGTCCGTGCCCCAGAATGAGGCATGTCAGAGCTGTTTCGTAGTCTCATCACTTATATTCGCCGATTGAAAACGGTATTTAACCCCTAATCACCCTCGGTCGGGTCTGCCCTCACTCACCTTTTCGTAGATTAGACGGGACGTGTCCAGGTAGTCATGGAAGTGCACGGTGGTTTGGCCGTCGTCCAAGAACACAACTGCGTAAGCAGGTGGCTCATGACTTTTTGGCACCACTTCAATGGCCTCGAAATCCAGAGGGACCTGATGGTTGGTTCCACGCAGGGTCGAATACGGTATTCCCCGCCAACTTCCGGCAATTGGACGATGGACATGACCGAAAAACAGGTGGCGAATGTTTGTGAAGTCTGCCAGCCCCTCACTCATTTTACGTCCGTCTGCACCAAGACCTAGCCTGTCAACGGAGGGAATCCCGACATCAAACGGCGGATGATGCATGAAAAGATAGACTCGATGATCATTAGCCTTGGCTAAAGTTTCACGCAACCAACGCAGCCGTGTTTCACAATAGCTTCCCCAGCCTTTTCCCTCTTCAACCGTATCGAGCATCAAGAACTTGCCCGCACTGCAACTGAGTTCAAATTGGATAAAGCCATCAGGATCGATTGGAATGTCCGTGAAGGCAGCTAACATTTCTTTGCGACGATCATGATTGCCCGCTAGCAAGTAAAAGGGCATAGGCAATTCGGATAAGCACTTGCGAAGGTCAAAATACGCGTCCGGATCAGCTGTATGTGTTAGATCACCTGTTATAACACAAAGCTCCGCATCCCTGTGATGTTGGTTGATGTCATTTATGCAAGCTTTCAGGCGATCATAAGGATTTAGACCATGGAGCATTTCATTCTTCGGCATTAAATGCGTGTCGGTAATCTGAATAAATTTCATTGGCTATCAGACCGTCAAATTAAGGCTGGTCTCCGTGAACGAGAGACTTCAAACATAGTGATCGATGAACTAATGGTCCAGGCAAAGGCGGGGTTTATCGACGAAACCAATGTAATAATGGCGAAGATACTCCAGGACAATCTCGTGACCAACGTTCCGGTCAATAGCTCATTTCATAAAATTACCTATCCATGCGAAAACGCTGCGAAGTCCTCTGACCGTGAAACACATCGTTAATTCCAATTCAAACTATAGAAAATAAATATTTTTCCCATGTGTCCCTGCCATGCCATGATTTTTTCCAAACAAAAATATCAATACTGACAGAGAGATATAGTAGATAAAGGATCCAAGGGGAGGGAAAAATGGTTCGGGTAAAATTCATTGGTTTTTGCATTGCATTGGCAATTACATGCGGTGTATTTACTCATTCCGCATTGGCTGCAGACAAAAAGAAAGTACTCACGTTCGCAACGATATCCACGGAAGAAATGGCGGCTATGGCCGCACGTTGGGAACCGACGATCAAATACATTGAGAAAAAGGCTAACGTAAAAATTAATTACTACGCCACGACGTCATATGCGGCAGCTGTCGAAGCGCTACTTAACGACTTTGCAGATTTCGGAATGCTCGGACCTAAAATTTATCTTGTGGCGCGAAAAAAATCCAACAAGATCGATCCGATTGTGGGAACAGGCCGACCGGCCAATCACTACTTAAAGGAGCCCTGCGCCTGCTACCATGGCCGCCTGATCACAAAGAAAGGGTCAAAATTCACAACCATCGAATCTCTCAAGGGAGCCGTCCTCGCGCTCACGGACCCGGGCAGCACATCCGGTAACGCGCTCCCACGCGCACTGTTCCCCGAGAAGATTGGTGGCACACCATTGGATGATTATTTCGGAAAAATTTTCTACGCTGGGAGTCACGACGCTGCTGCAAAAGCAGTTTTTAATAACAAGGCCGACGCAGCTTTTGTCTCCGAAAATGCGCTCTCGCGGGCGATTGATCGCGGGGCTTTGAAATATGGTTCTTATAACCATCTCTGGATTTCACCAAGTGTCGTCTCTAACCCCATCGTTGTAAATCGAGACAAAATGTCGTCTGAAGATATAACCATGATCAAATCGATCCTTGAGAACATGGTCAATGACGATGCCGGTCGCGCTGCTCTGAAAACGGTGAAAATTGCGGCCTTTCCTGAACTGACAGACGAAGGGTTCGATCCGCTTCGAAAGGTTCTGGCAAAGAAGAAAGAACTGAAGAAGAAAAAATAAAAACATCTCAGCCGAATCATATTTATATCCGGACCGACAGGAACCGCTCCTGTCGGTCCATGGGATGCCGGCCAATATTATGCGTTCCGTAGATGCAAACGAACGCCGGGCACAGCAAAGCGGCCGGCAGGTCATGTTGCCTACGGAGTTAAGACTATGGCGCTACTGGAAATTAACGACCTCCGGAAGACGTTTCCGACTGGCGAAAAAGCGTTAAATGGGATCGATCTCAGTCTCGATAAACGCGAGATTGTTGCGCTCTTAGGTTTAAGCGGTTCGGGCAAGTCGACGCTGCTTCGTTGCATTAATCGTCTGGTTGATCCAGATAGCGGTCGGGTCGTCCTTGACAGCACGGATATCACTTCGTTGGGAAAACACGACCTGAGAAAAGCCCGGATCCAAATGGGCATGATCTTCCAAGAATTCAATCTCGTGAACCGATTGACGGTAATCGAGAACGTGCTCTCGGGCACGCTCGGTGTAAGCAGTCTTTGGCGAGCTATCACCCGTTCTTTCAAAAAAGAAGACATTCAACGAGCTATCGAGCTTTGCTCACGGGTTGGCATTGCCGACCACATTACCAAACGGGCCGATCAACTAAGCGGCGGACAGCGTCAACGCGTCGGCATCGCGCGGGCACTGATGCAGAACCCTATACTTCTCCTCGTCGATGAACCCACATCGAGTCTAGATCCAAAAATTGGCGCCGAGGTCATGGAGTTGGTATGTGAGGTCGCCGAAGAACGTCAGATACCCGTTTTGTTCAGCGTTCATGACCTGAGTATCGCACGTAATTATTCGCATCGAATCATTGGTCTACAGCAAGGCGAAAAGGTCTTCGACGAACAAACAGGTGCACTTGATGGAAAATCAATTGAACACATCTACGGTTTTGCGCCGAACGGCTCGCCTGTATCAGCCGCACAGTGATATGCAGGGATTACGCATGCCGATAACCGATGCCACATTGATACAAAACCCCCTGCGCCGGCCCGCCATTCTTCTGCGCCGTTACATCATCTATACCGTCGTCGTAGCTATTATTCTGATTATGTCACTACATCTCCTCGTCTATGGCACAGACTGGAGCCGAATGGGATCGCCAAGCGAGATCGCTGACATCGCGATTAGCTTGTTGCCAAACCTCGAATTCATTCCAAAGATCATGACGCCACTTGTGGATACCGCTTTAATGGCATTTTGGGGAACGCTCTTGGCCGTCGTCATGTCCGTACCGGTCTCTTATCTTGCCGCATCAACAACGACGCCAAGTATGATTTTCACTTTTCCTATCGGACGCGGCTTGATCGTCCTATCGCGGTCAACCCACGAGATCATCTTCGCTTTAATCTTCGTCGCCACCCTAGGTCTCGGGCCGTTACCGGGTATTCTAGCACTGGCCTGCCGGTCCGTTGGATTCATGTCAAAAACCACCGCCGAGGCAATGGAAAACGTCGACCGCGGCCCTGTTGAAGCGATTGCTTCGACTGGTGCCGGCACGACCGCGCGGTTCTTATTCGGTGTGGTTCCGCAAGTGTTTCCCATTTTTCTCGGCAATGCCATCTTTGCCTTCGATGCGAATGTGCGTCGAGCAGCGATCCTTGGGATGGTGGGCGCCGGTGGTATCGGGCTGCATTTCTCCGAACAAATGAGATCTTATAATTATGGTAATGCTGGTGCTTGTGTGCTTGCCGTAGTGGTACTCGTCATCGTCGGAGAGATCATCTCCAACCGAATTCGCACCAAGCTGATTTCTGGATAACACTTCATGACCGACAAGATAGATAGTATCCATAATGCTTATATATCCAACCGTCGGACGGTCGGGCTCGTGAAGTTTGGCGTTGGACTGGCTCTCCTTGTGTTCGGGTTTTGGACGGTCAGCTTCCTTAATATTCCCATGGATCGCTTACTCAGTTTGTTTGGGCGGCTTGGTCCCATGCTAACAAATCGGATTTTCCCCCCTGACCTGGTCTACGCAACAGAGTGGAAAGTTCTATTGTCTCTAGTGGAGACCATTGAAATGTCTATACTTGGTGCTTTTTATGGGACGATCATCACCATTCCGCTTGCATGGTGGGCTGCTTGGAACATCACGCCCAATCGCACCATTCTGTATCCATTCGCCCGTGCCATTATCGTCCTATGTCGCTCCGTTCCTGCACTAATCCTCGGCTTTTTATTAGTAGCAATTTTTGTGTTTGGGCCTTTCGCCGGCGTGTTGGCCCTGACTATTGGAACCATTGGGTTTACGGGGAAACTGATGGCTGAGCAGGCTGAGACCATCGACATGGGGCCAGTTGAAGCGATACGCGCGACCGGTGCCGGCCCATTAAAAGTGTTTGTCTTTGGAATCTGGCCCCAGGTCAAGCCTGCTTGGTCGGGGATAATCATTTACAACTGGGATGCTCGATTGCGCGGCTCAACAATTCTTGGTTTCGTTGGCGCCGGTGGAATCGGACTTCATCTCCGCCTGCAGATCTCACAGCTCGAGTACCATGCGGCCATGGGCATCATTATCCTCGTTGTTGTCCTCGTCATTTTTTCCGAAGCGATTTCCCACTATCTCAGAGAACGATTACGCTAAGGCTGTCATGGGAAAAATCACTGAACGAAATACCAATAAATCCACTGCCAAAACTTGGGGGTCTGTGAGTATATCGCCAACTGATGACGTAGTGGTCGGGAGCCATTCAACTTGGACAATAACTTTTACCGTCGGAGCTTACGCCATGGACGTGGGCGGCGGCCTGAAAATTGGCACCCGTCGCCAAGCCGATTTCGGCCATCCTCAGTTTGACGATCCTGCCGGCGACAATTATGCGACCGTCAGTTGCTCGCGAGAGGGCGCAAGTTTCGAGACCTACTTCGACCACCGCGGTCATAAGCGTCCCTTCAACGCCGTTGTCGTCATCCGACTGTTAGCGGAACCACTTTACCCAGGTGACACGATCACGGTTGTCCTTGGCGATACCTCTGAAGGGTCAAGGGGCCTAGTCGTCCAAACTTTCCCAGAGAGCGCCAGCGATTTTGCCGTATTTATGGACCCGATAAGCTCTGGTGAATACAAACGCGTCTTTTGTACATCGCCACACTTCACCATTCTGACCGGACCGTCGGAGTATTTTACGGTTATTGCGCCGACAGTGGTGCAAGCTCGCAAATCGTTCCGCGTCCAAATCCGCGGCAATGACAAGTTCGGCAACCCGACGCCTGTCTCTTTGTCGGATCTAACGCTTGACGCCGACCCGACCATTGAGTTTGAACTACGCAAAGCTGAAGGGCGGTCGACGTGGATCAACGATGTTGTCCTCAAGGAACCGGGTCTTCGAAGGTTGATACTCCGCAATCGAGATACAGAACTCGCCGTGAGCAACCCGATAATCGTTCGCGATACAGTCGACGAAATTATTTGCTGGGGGGACACACAGGCACAGACTGCATCCACTGTTGGTGTTGGCAGTCCAGACGAGTACTTCGCTTATGCTCGAGATTGCGCAGCTATCGACTTCACTACGCACCAAGGCAATGACTTCATCCTCTCGGACGAAGACCTAAATGAGGTCCGAGAAGCCGCGAGGAAGCATAACGAACCGGGCCGGTTCGCCGCATTCTTCGGTTGGGAGTGGTCGGGACCGACCGGCACAGGTGGCGATCGCAATGTCATGTTTCTGGACGATGACGGCCCCATCTTCCGCAGCAGCCACTGGCAGCTTCTGGGTGAGGAAATATCTCATGATGCCGCTGCGACGGAAGCCGTGCATGCCCGCGACCTTCACGCAAAAATGCGAAGTTACATCGCAGAGACCGGACGCAAAGTTATCATGGTGCCGCACATCGGTGGCCGACGTTCAGATTTTGAAGAGCAAGACCCGGAACTTGAACCTGTTTTCGAGATTTGCTCGAACCACGGTGTATTCGAATGGCGGCTTCATGAATTCCTAGCCTCTGGCATCAAGGTTGGCGTGGTTGGTGCTAGCGATGACCATACCTGTCGACCGGGGCTTGCTTATCCCTCGACACCAGAGATGACAGTGCTAGGTGGCCTTGGTGCCGTCTCTGTAACCGAACACAGCCGCAATGGTATCTATGATGGCATGATGGCCCGACATTGTTACGGAACCACCGGCGCGCGGCTATATCTGGACTTAACCGCCAATGACCATCGCATGGGTGATATTAACAAAACCACCTGTCCGGTCTCCATCAAGGGTCAGGTACATGGTACCGCACCTATCGAATATGTTGCCTTGTTTAACCGCAGCCGTGAATTGCAGCGGTTCAAGCCAAATCCCGCTACTTACGATGCGAACCGCGTTAAAATCATCTGGTCTGGCGCAACTCATCAGGACCGCGGCCGTTTTATGAGATGGGATGGTGGCCTGAAATTATACGGCGGACAGATCACAAAAATCCAGCCGTTGAACATTTACACAGCCAAATATGGGATTGATGAATGGTCGGAGACACATGCTTGCTGGCGCTCTGTCACATCGGGCCAAGAGGAAGGGGTATTGTTAAATATTCAGGCTTCAGACGACGCGGTTATACATTTCAAGGCGGGGCCCGCGAATTTCAGTTTCACAATGGGTGAAGTGCGAAATAGCGACCTGCGATGGGAACTCGGCGGTCTTGAGCAATATGTGGCCGCCTCGACCCAGCACATAGATGACGGCACCCTCGACGTTGCTTTCGAATTTACCGACGAAACCCCAGAGCCGGGAGATCAGGCATATTGGGTTCGTGTCGTGCAGACCGATTTTCATCGTGCCTGGGCCAGTCCAATTTATCTTACAACGTCGTAAAGCATCTACTTTGAGACAAAGGTTACGACATGCCCAATAACAAGCCAAATCTGCTATTTGTTTTCGCCGATCAGTTGCGAGCCTCGTCCGTAGGGTATGCTGGCGAGGAAGCCGTTCGCACGCCTAATCTAGACGCTTTCGCCAGAACTGGGGCTGTTTATAAAAATGCGGTTTCAATGCTACCCGTATGTGGACCTTTTCGCGGATCATTAATCACAGGACGCACACCGACTTCAACAGGACTTGTGATTAACGATATTCCACTCCGAACCGATGAGATAAGTATCGGGCATTGTTTTAAAGATGCCGGATATGACACAGCATATATCGGGAAATGGCACCTGGATGGCCCGAACCGTCCGGCACCTGTACCCCCTGGTCCGCGCCGACAAGGTTTTGATTACTGGATGGGTGCAAATTTCGAACATAATTATGACAGATCCTATTTCACGGACAATGCCGGTCATCTTCAAATGTGGGAAGGCTGGGACGCACAAGCTCAAACCAGCCATACCATCGAATACCTGAAATCCCGCGATACCGCCAATCCCTTCTGCCTATTCCTGTCTTGGGGACCACCTCATCACCCATATCGTTTAGCACCGCAAAAATATTTAGACATGTATGACCCCGATGCAATTCAAGGTCGACCAAATTGTCCTGATGTTCCGCGCGAGGACCTCTGGGGATACTATGCGCAGACGACATTTCTTGATGATCAGTTTCAACGTCTTCTCAATGTCCTCGATGAGTTGGAAATCACTAATAACACAATTGTTGTCTTTTCCTCGGATCACGGTGATATGCACGGCTCGCACGGGCTGTATAAGAAACAATGGCCCTGGAACGAAGCAATCAAGATACCGTTTGTTATTCGCTACCCGGGACGGGTGGCAGGCGGCCAGGAGATTGGGGCTCCGATCAATGTTATCGATATCATGCCAACGCTCTTGGGTCTAACAGGGCTGCCGGTGCCAGATGCAGTCGAGGGCGTAGATCTGTCAGCCTATATCACGGGCGTTCGAGATGATCCCCCCGAGTCCGTGCTCATTATGAACCCTTGCCCATTTTCCATTGGAGACACCCGGGGCTATGATCAGTACCCCGACTACAAAGGCGAACGCCTTGAATACCGTGGTGTAATTACGGAGCGTTATACCTATGTCCGTACGATAGATCGGCCTTGGTTACTTTATGACAATGTCAAAGACCCCTATCAGTTGGACAATCTCATCGACGATCCTGAGTGCAAAGATATTCGAATTCATTTGGAAACTGTGATGCGGGGGCATATGGCGGCTATAAGCGATAAATTGATGCCCAGGGAATACTACTATGATCAATTCAATATCGTGTTTGACCATCGTGGGAAGGTCATCGATCTAGTTGAAAATATGTATGACCGAAAAGGGTGACCTATCGACAATTGATTGCAGGAAAAATTAGTTATGAACAAGACAGGCCGTGCCGCCGTTTACCATGCACCAAATACGCCATTCGAAGTCCGTGAATATCCGGTTCGTGATGTCAACGCCGATGAAGTTCTAGTGCGCGTTACCATGTCTACGATCTGTCGTTCCGACATTCACTCATACCAGGGTCACCGACCCAATCCTTGTCCAGGTATTCTCGGTCATGAGATTGTCGGCGTGATAGAGCAAATCGGCAACAGCATAACCCACGACATGCGGGGCGAACCATTGATCGTGGGCAATCGCGTGACTTGGACGGAGTTTTTCCACCACGGTCATTCATACTACGGTGACGTCCATGACATGCCCCAGAAATCCAAAGGTATTCGCAAGTACGGTCACGATCTAGCGACAGAAGATCCGCACTTTACTGGAGGCTTCGCGGAATATTGTTACATCCTGCCCGGCACCGGCATTCTAAATTTACCGGACGATCTCTCCGATGAGGAGGCGACACCATTAAATTGTGGGGTGGCGACTATGATCTCAGTAACTGAGGCGGCTCAAATCAAGATGGGCGATACAGTGGTCGTGCAGGGACTGGGACTGCTTGGTCTCTACGGATGCGCAATAGCTAAGGCCCGAGGCGCAAAATATGTAATCGGACTCGATGCTGTTGCTGATCGCTTGACCATCGCCCATAAATTCGGTGCCGATTTGACATTTGATGTGAGCACGAAGTCTGAGCCTGATCTCATTCAAGCTGTTTATAAAGCCTGTCCGCCAGACGGCGCCGACGTTTGTATCGAGGTCTGCGGCAATCCTGGTGTCGTCGCAACAGGCATTGACATGCTTCGAACAGGCGGACGATACATTATTGCAGGGCTCGTCAACCCAAACGCACAGCTAACAATAGATGGTAATTTGATGCTGCGAAAGATGATTACAATGCGTGGCATCCACAATTACCACCCCCGACAACTCATCCAGGCCTTAGATTTCGTAATGGCTAACCGTCTGCGATTTCCATTTAAGGAAATCGTTGATTCTAAATTTTCACTAGATCAGTTGGACGAGGCCTTTTCCCGCGCCGCTGACCATTCGGTCTTGCGCGCCGCGATAGTTCCATAAAATGCCTATCCCAAGTGATGGTGCTGTTTGGACCAGTTCAAAAAGGTGCGCGAGAGAAAATGTGGTCAAGGTTCACTTAGTCGTTAACCAGTGCAATTCTCTTATCCCTCTGTTCGCGCCTTCACGATCGTCACAGTAGAACCGGTTGTACAAATTTCCCCTTTTTGATTTCGGAGTTCGTGACCGAGGCGAAGAATACCCCGGTCAGGTTTGCTTTTGGAACGACGCGCTTCCAAAACCGTTACGTGGTTCGTAAGCTCGTCGTCTGGATAAACGGGCACGAGCCAGCGCACCTCATCCATCCCGGGCCCGCCCATGGAAACACCATCGTTAAAGTAACCTGTTTCCACAAAAAGGCGGAAGGCCAGCGAAATGGTCTGGAAGCCACTAGCGATAACGCCACCGAACGGGCCACGGGAAGCGTAGCTTTCGTCTATATGAATGGGTTGCGGATCGTAGGACTCCGCATAGGTCATAATTTCGTGCTTTGAGAGCTTATAAGGTTTCGAAATAATAACCTCGCCCTCCACGAAATCTTCCAGATAGCGGCCATTCCCCAATTTCGCGCCCACGCTGTAACTCCCAATTCTGTTGACAAATGATCGCACCCCCACCAGGACGGCTTCTGTCTGGTCTCTATGCGGCGAATGGCCGCAATTGGGAAGTTTTAATAACTCAACTGGTCCCCGCGCCCCTTCGGCAATCCCGTTGATCTGCGCCATGGAGCCATATTGATCTAACTCCCCTTGGATTGCCATTACCGGAGCAGAGATGAGGGCAATCTCAGCCCTGATATCCCAGGCTCTAAACTCAGGCGACAGCCAGATGTTACTCCACCCACGAAAGGCATGTTGTGGATCGTTATGGTAGCGACCCAATCGGGCGAAAAAATTTGTGCCGTCGACAGTGTCACATAATGCAGCGATGGAATTGACGCCCACCCCCTCCACAAAGATATGCGGCGCCATTACGATAACACCTGCCACTGATACTGCGGCTGCATGGATCAGGGCGATAGAAGCTCCGTCGCTATGGCCGAGAAGAACCGGGACTTTTATATCAATTGCCTTAAGAAGCTCAGGTAAAACCTCCAAGGCCTCTTTATGCATAAAGTCGATACCATAAGGCTCGGCTCGGGGGGCTGAGCGGCCATAGCCACGTCTTGAATAGACCATGACCGGGCACCGAGTTACCGCCGCAACCCGGCGAGGAAAATTCTGCCACATCGCTACAGAACCCAGTCCTTCATGAAGCAGGACAATTGTTGGTGCATGTATATCACCCGCGTATTGACTTACCTCCAGTGCCACGCCTGCCACTTCAACAATGCAGACTCTATCTGCTGATCGGGGGGTATCAGTCCCCATTGCGGAGCTTGAAACGTTGGATTTTCCCCGTCGCTGTCTTAGGAAGATCGTCAGTAAACTCGACCCAGCGTGGATATTTGTACTCCGCAAGGTTTCCGCGAACGAAAGTCTTCAAATCTTGAGCAAGTTTATCAGAGGCTTTAACGCCTTCGTTCAAAACGACGAAGGCCTTTGGCTTAATAAGGTCGTCGGCATCCGGATAACCAACCACAGCAGCCTCCAAAACTGCGTCATGCGCAATAAGCGAACTCTCAACCTCGAAGGGCGATACGTAGATTCCGCCCACTTTCATCATATCGTCTGACCGCCCTCCGTAAATATAGTAACCATCTTTATCAACGTAGTATTTATCACCTGTGACGGTCCAACGGCCTTGAAATGTGTCCCGGCTCTTCTCCCGCTGGTTCCAATACATAATGGCACTAGTCGGGCCGGAGACATGCAAATTACCTAATTCCCCATCCGGTACCACCTGACCATTATCACCGATGAGGCGCAGTTCATAACCGGGCACGGCAAGACCCGAACAATTAGGGCGCACGTCCCCCTGCCGATTAG
>MDTD01182435.1_pt1 | contig 13721 bp, 11 predicted proteins | sample 811221 | NCBI WGS metagenome assembly MDTD01 (sample SAMN05326646, study PRJNA326480) | marine metagenome | isolation source: seawater | place: Pacific Ocean: South West | collected 2011
AGAGGCAGGAATATTAGTTAAACATGATTTCAAAGCAGGTAAAGCGAGATACGAAATAAATGATGATCACAATCATCTCATTGATATAAACAGCGGTGAAATAGTTGAGTTTGTAGATAAGGATATAGAGGAGTTACAAAAAAAAATTGCTAAGAAATTAGGATATAATCTTGTAGATCACAAACTTGAGTTATACGGTTCAAAAATCAAAAAATAAATTGGATAAAAAAATTTTTATAAAAACTTTTGGTTGCCAGATGAATGAATACGACAGTAATCGTATTTTTGATATTGCAAAAAAAATCAATTATAAAAAAACAGAAATATCACATGAAGCTGATTGTTATGTAATAAATACTTGCCATATTAGAGAAAAAGCAACAGAGAAATTGCACCATGATGTAGGTAGGATTAAAAAAGATTTTAAACACAAAAAAAAACCGATTGTGGTTATAGCTGGTTGCGTTGCGCAAGCCGAAGGTGATATCTTATTAAAAAATGAAAAATATATAGATGCTGTGATAGGACCACAATCTTATCATCGGTTTAATGAAACTATTTTAAAAATTGAAAAAGATTCAAAAAAAGTTAATTATACTGATTTTGATGTAATAGAAAAATTTGATAATTTAAATCAAATTAAAAATTCCAATAACAACGTTTCATCGTTTATTACAATTCAAGAGGGTTGTGATAAGTTTTGTAAATTTTGTGTTGTTCCATACACAAGAGGCGCAGAGTTTTCAAGATCACCTAAAGAGATTTTAAATGAGTGTGAAGCATTAGTCCAAAACGGTACCAGAGAAATAACTTTATTAGGTCAAAATGTTAATGCTTATAACTTTAATGGAAAAAAACTTTCGGATCTAATTTATGAAATTTCAAAAATAAAAAAAATTAAAAGATTAAGATATACGACATCTCATCCCATCGACTTTACTGATGATCTAATTAAAGCCCATGGTTCTTGCAATAAATTAATGCCTTTAATTCATTTACCAGTACAATCTGGTTCAAACAAAATCCTTAAAGGAATGAATAGAAAACACACTGTAGAAGAATATTTAATTTTGATAGATAATTTAAAAAAGGTAAACCCCTCAATAAAATTTTCAAGTGATTTTATAATTGGCTATCCTGGAGAGACAGAGAACGATTTTGAACTTACTTTGAAATTGTTAGAGAATGTTAAGTTCATTAACTCTTATTCCTTTATTTTTAGTGCTAGGCCAGGAACGCCTGCAGCAAATTTAAAAAAAGTAGATAATAATATTTCAAAATTTAGGTTAGTAAAATTTCAAAATCTTGCAAACAAATTAAGGTTAAAATACAAAAAAAGCCTTATCAACAAAGTAGCCTATGTTCTTTTTGAAAACAGAATGAAAAATAAAACAAATGAATATTTTGGTAGAGATGAATTTTACAATTCGGTAATTGTTAAATCAAATTATGATTTAGTGGGAAAAATAAAGAAAACTAAAATAACTAATGCTAATCAAAACACATTATTTGGAGAAATCATTGAAAAATCAGAAGAAAAGGAATTTGCTGCTTAACTATGTCAGAGATTAGTAAACTTGATCAAAATTTAATTATAAAAAATATTGATAATGAAACAGTAAATTTGCAAATCTTAAATAATGAAATGCTAATGGCTATAGCAGGTCAATTTGATCAAAATTTAAAAGATTTAGCAAAATTAACTAATATAGATATATTTTTTAGAGGAAACTCGATAACCTGCAAAGGAAAAAGAGAAAATACAAATGTATTTTGCGAAGCAATGAAATTTTTGATAAATAAATATTTTTTAACTAATATTATAGAAAAAGAGGATATACTCTTATCTGTGAATAAAAATACTGAATTTGAAAAATCAAACGTAAAGTCATTTAAACAATTAATTAAAACACCAAGAAAATCGGTAATTGCTAGGTCTGAAAAACAATCAGAATACATTAAAGCTTTGAAAGAAAATGAAATTGTAATGTCACTAGGTCCTGCAGGAACAGGAAAAAGTTTTTTAGCAGTTTCAGTAGGTGTCACGATGTTAATGGAAAAGAAAATTGAGAGGGTCATTTTATCAAGACCTGCTGTTGAAGCAGGAGAGAAATTAGGTTTTTTACCTGGTGACATGAAGGAAAAAGTAGATCCATATCTTAGACCATTATATGACGCACTTTATGAGCTTTTTGGTCCAGATAAGATTGATAAGAAGATTGAGTCTGGAGAAATTGAGATAGCACCCTTAGCATTCATGAGAGGTAGAACTTTAAAAAATTGTTTTGCTATTTTGGATGAGGCGCAAAATGCAACTGAAACTCAAATTAAAATGTTTTTAACAAGGATTGGTGAAAATTCAAAACTGGTGGTTAATGGTGATCCGTCACAAATTGATTTGATAAACAAGTCTCAATCGGGACTAATTAAATCTAGAAATATATTAAATGACCTAAAAGAGATAAAGGTTATAGAGTTTGATCATAATGATGTTGTAAGACATCCGCTAATTTCCAAAATTATTAGGGCTTATCAAAAAAAAAGCACTGATGATAAAGATTAATATTATTTCAAATAATAATGAATGGAATAATTATATAAAAAATCCAAATAGATATTTTAAAAAAAATATTGAAAATATAAATAAAAAATTCCTACTATATCGAAAAAATATAATTTATTTTACTCTCCTTCTTTCAGGAGATAAAGAAATCAAAAAATTAAATAAAATATTTAGAAAAAAAAATAAAACAACAGACGTATTATCATTTCCATTTTACGAAAAAAAAGATTTAGTAAAAAAATTAAAAAAAGATAAAGAAATTTATCTAGGCGATATAATAGTCAATTTAAGTAAAATTAAGAATAATAAAAACAAAAAAGACTTTACTAATAACTTTAATAAACTATGGGTACACGGTCTAGTTCACCTTTTTGGCTACAAGCACAAAAAGGATAAAGATTTTTATAATATGAGCGTGGTTGAAAAAAAATTTATTTCATATTTACGATAAATGACTGAAAAATATCTAAATAATCGTTTTATAACACTGGTATTGTTACCTTTTATAATTGGATCTTTAACTGTTTTTTCCTTTCAGCCGTATAATTTAACTTTTATAAATTTCCTTGTTTTACCGTCACTCTTTTATTTAATTGTATATATTAAAAAAAAATCCAAGGGGGTTTACAGAAAAAAGCCATATAAGAAAAATTTATTTATTTTTGGTACCGTATTTGGATTTACATTTTACTTAAGTGGAGTTCACTGGATAAGTAACTCGTTAACCTTTGATGAAAATTTTAAAATTTTAATTCCATTTAGTTTAATACTAATTCCGTTATTTTTAAGCTTATTTTTTTCTCTAACCATATTAATTACGGGACCTTTTTTGAATTTAAATTTGCATTCGTTATTATTGTTTTCTGGCAGCTTAGCCTTTTCTGATTATTTGAGATCAAAAATTTTGACAGGTTTTCCCTGGAATTTATGGGCTTATAGTCTTTCCTGGTTGACGGAGATAACTCAAATTTTAAATATAATAGGATTATTTGCTTTCAACACATTAGTAATAACAATTTTCATGTTTCCAGCTATATTTTTCTTCAGGATATCTGTTATTAAAAAATTTTTTTATTTTTCCTCTGTGCTTTTAATTATTTTAGCTTCTTTTATTTATGGTGACCATAATATCAATAGAAACTTATCAGATCTTGAACTTAATAATAAGTCATTTAAAGTTAAAGTTGTTTCACCTAATTTTGATTTAGAATATGGTTTAAGTGAAACTGAAATCGAAAAAAGATTGGCCGATTTAATTAGATACAGTGAACCAGATATTGGTAAAAAAACTTTATTTGTATGGCCTGAGGGTGTTTTTAGTGGATATAGTTATAAAGAGGTATTGGGTTTTCAAGAAACTTTTTCAAATAATTTTAGCAAAACTCATTTTATTTTATTCGGAATAAATAGAATTGATATTAAAAAAAATAAATTTTACAACAGTTTAGTAGTCGTGAATAATAAAATGGAAATTATACAAGAGTACAAAAAACAAAAATTAGTTCCATTTGGAGAATTTTTACCGTTTGAAAAAATATTTGAAAAATTTGGATTTAAAAAAATCACTGAAGGCCATGGCTCGTTTATAAAAGGTGGTAAGCAAGAAAATTTAGAAGTCGATGAACTAAATATACTGCCATTAATTTGTTATGAGGTCATATTTACAAAACTAATACAACAATCAAATAAAAATACAAATTTAATAATCAATATTTCTGAAGATGCATGGTTTGGTAATTCAATTGGCCCGCATCAACATTTTGCAAAAGGAGTATATAGAGCCATAGAGAATGACACATTTTTTGTAAGATCTGCTAATAGGGGCATTAGCGCAATAATTAATAACAAAGGTCAGGTTATAAAAAAACTTAATCCTAGTGAAGCTGGTAATATTGAGCTAGAAGTACCGCTAGTTGAAAGTAAAAATAAAAGTAAAAATGATTTGATCTTTTTTGTTCTTTTAATTACATATATTTTTGTTTTTAACAAAAAAAGTAATGTCAGATAAAAATTATTTATTTACAAGTGAGTCAGTATCTGAAGGTCATCCAGATAAAGTGTGCGATAGAATATCGGATATGGTAGTTGATTCATATTTGTCTAAAGATCCAGTTTCAAGAGTTGCTTGTGAAACTTTAACTACAACCAACAAGGTTGTCCTTGCAGGAGAGACTAGAGGGCCTAAAATAGAAAAAGAAGAACTCATAAATAAAGTAAGAGATTGTATAAAAGATATTGGTTATGATCAGAAAGGTTTTAGTTGGAAAACTGCAGATATTGAAACTTTTTTACATGAACAATCAACTGATATTGCAATGGGGGTTGATTCGAAGGGCAATAAAGATGAGGGAGCTGGTGACCAAGGAATAATGTTTGGTTATGCATGTAAAGAAACAGAGGATTTAATGCCTGCGCCTATTCATTTTTCTCATAAAATTTTAAGACTAATGGCTAATGATAGAAAAAACGGCACCTTAAAAGGCATAGAACCTGACTCTAAAAGTCAAGTCACGATGCTATACGAAAAAAATAAGCCAGTAAAAGTTACTTCAGTTGTTATATCGACACAGCACTCTAAAGATTTAAATAAAGATCAAGTAAAAGAACTTATTATCCCTTATTTAAAAAAATCTATACCAGAACACTATCTAGAGGGATTAAATCAAAAAGAAATTTACATTAACCCAACGGGTCAATTTATAATTGGAGGGCCTGATGGAGACACAGGTTTAACTGGTAGAAAAATTATTGTTGATACATACGGAGGAGCCGCTCCACATGGAGGAGGAGCGTTTTCAGGAAAAGATCCGACCAAAGTTGACAGATCGGCAGCGTACGTTTCTAGATATTTGGCAAAAAATATTGTTTCCTCTGGTGCATCAGATAAATGTTTAATTCAGCTTGCTTATGCTATTGGGGTGTCTAAGCCTTTGTCTATATTTATAAAGTTAGCTGATGGAGATGAACACAAAGTTGAAAAAATAAAAAAAATAATAAACGAAAATTTTGACCTTTCGCCAAGAGGTATAAGAGAAATGTTAAGACTAAATAATCCAATTTATGAGGTAACTTCCTCCTATGGACACTTTGGAAGAAAACCAACAAATAAAGGTGAATTTTCTTGGGAAAAAACTGATAAATCAGATTTATTTAAGTTGTAATCTTGAAAAAACCATATTTTTATTCTAAAACAGCATAAATTATTAAAATTTCAAAATGGGCTTTAGCCCATTTTTTTTTAGGAGCATTGAAATGTTAAATAGAGCCTTGGACAAACTTGAACTTTTAAGAATAGTTGAAGCAGTTGCTAATGAAAAATCAATTGATAAAGAACTAGTGATTGGTTCAATGGAGAGTGCTATTCAAAAGGCAGCCCTAACTAAATTTGGTAATGATAATAACATTCAAGTTTCAATTAATCGAGATAGTGGAGAAATAAAAATTCAAAAAGTTTTGGAAATAGTTGAGACAATTTCGGATCCAGCTAGAGAAATAACATTAAATGATGCAAAAAAAATTGATCCAAAAAATTTAAATTTAAAAGTTGGAGAAAAACTGTTAGAGGAATTACCACAAATTGATTTTGGTCGTATTGCAGCGCAGAGCGCTAAACAAGTAATAAGTAGTAGAGTAAGAGAGGCAGAAAAAAACAGACAATATGAAGATTTTATAGATAAACAAGGGCAAATTTTAAGTGGAATAATAAAAAGATTAGAGTTTGGTAATGTTATTGTTGATTTAGGTAAAGCAGAAGGAGTTATAAAAAAAGATGAGCTTATTCCAAGAGAAATATTAAAAACGGGAGATAGAGTTAAATCTTATTGTTATGAAGTTAAGAAAGAAATAAAGGGGCATCAAATCTTTCTATCTCGAGCACATCCTCAATTTTTAGCTAAGTTATTTTTTTTAGAAGTGCCTGAAATTTATGAGGGAGTCATAGAAATTAAATCAGTTGCTAGAGATCCTGGTAGCAGAGCGAAAATTTGTGTTCATTCACAGGACTCTTCAATTGATCCTGTAGGCGCTTGTGTTGGAATGAGGGGAAGTAGAGTTCAAACTATCGTAAATGAACTTCACGGTGAGAAAATAGACATAATAAAATGGACGGAAGATCTACCAACATTAATTTCGGAGTCGTTATCACCTGCAGAAATTCAAAAGGTCTTGATAGATCAAGATAATAAAAAAATTGATATTATTTTAACGGAGGAAAATTTAAGTAAAGCTATTGGCAGAAGAGGTCAGAATGTAAGACTTGCTTCAAAATTAACAAATTATGAAATAGATATCTTAACTGATAAAGAAGACTCTGAAAGAAGACAAGCAGAGTTTAAAGAGAGAACAGAGACGTTAATTAAAAACTTAGAGGTGGATGAGACCTTGGGCCAACTTTTAGTTTCAGAAGGATTTATTTCAATTGACGAAATAGCTCAATCTTCGCCGGAAAATATATCTAAAATTGAGGCAATTGATGAAGAAACTGCAAAAGAACTTATTGAGAGATCAAAAGAAACATTAATTAAAGAGAAAGAAACTATTGCTTTAAAATTAAAAGAACTTGGAGTTGAAGAAAGTTTGATTAATTTAAATGGTATGACCCAAGGAATGCTAGTTATACTTGGTCAAAAAAATATAAAAAAGCTAAGTGATTTTGCCGATCTGTCATCTGACGAACTAATAGGTGGTTTCGATGAAATCAAGGGAAAAAAAATTAGAATTGAGGGATATTTAGAAGAATTCTCATTATCTCGTAAAGAAGCAGATGATTTAATTATGGCGGCAAGGGAGATTGCATACAAGTAATGTTATGGAAAAGGATAAGAAAAAAACTCTCACAATATCAACTAATTTAAAAAAAAAAATTGATACAACTGCTATCTCTACAGGTGGAAAAAAAACATTTTCAGTAGGAAAGAAAAAACCTTTTAAATCTAACAAACCTAGCGCAAAACCAAATTTAAATTTTAATCAAGATCTACAGAAAAAAAATTTTTCAAGAAAATTTATAGAACGTCAAGCAACAAAAGATTTCATAAAAAAAGACAACAAACCAACAGGTAAAAGTAAACTAAAATTAAAAGGTCCTGTAGATAAAAGAGATTTCAAATTAACAGTATCAAGAGCTCTAAATGTGGAGGAAATAGAGATAAAACAGAGAAGCCTTGCTTCAGTGAAAAGAGCTAGACTTAAAGAGAAAAAAAATAAACCAGAAACAGAGGAAAAGAAGGAGTTTAAAAAAGTTATTAGAGAAGTAAATATTCCTGAACAAATTACTATTCAAGAACTCTCTAATCGTATGGCAGAAAAATCAAGTGAAATTATTAAATTTTTATTTAATATGAAAGTTGTAGCTACTATAAACCATAATATCGATAAAGATACAGCTGAATACATTGTTAAAGAGTTTGGACATACCCCAATAGTAGAGGAAAAACTTACAAATAAGTTAGATAAAATTAAAAAGAACCTTGGAGGCGAAATAAAATCTAGACCACCAGTGGTTACAATTATGGGCCACGTGGATCATGGAAAAACTTCTTTATTGGATGCTCTACGCCATAGTAATGTAGTTTCAGGTGAATATGGAGGTATAACTCAACATATAGGTGCTTATCAAGTCGAAGCTTCTCAAAAAAAATTGATCACATTTATTGATACTCCAGGTCATGCAGCATTTACAGAAATGAGAGCGAGGGGATCAAAAATCACTGATATAGTGGTCTTAGTTGTAGCAGCAAATGACGGGATTAAACCACAAACAGTCGAGGCAATTAATCATGCTAAAGCCGCAAAGGTACCAATAATCGTTGCAATTAATAAATGTGACTTACCAGATAAAAATATCAGTAAAATTAAAAATGAAATGATGCAGTATGAGTTGATTTCAGAAGATTTAAGCGGAGATACACTTTTTGTAGAAGTTTCAGCACTAAAAAAACAAAATTTGGATAAATTAAAAGATAGTATTTTGCTACAATCAGAAATGCTTGATTTAAAAGCTTCTTATTCCGATAAAGCTAGAGGTGTTGTGATAGAATCAAAGATAGATAAAGGTAAAGGACCCGTTTCAACTATATTAATTAGTAACGGAAAATTAAAGACAGGTGATTTTTTTGTTTGCGGGGATACCTGGGGTAAAATAAGAGCGATGATTGATCATGACGGAAAAAATGTAAACGAAGCATTTCCATCAATGCCGGTAGAGATTTTGGGAATGAATAGCTCTGCTTATGCTGGTGCGGAGTTTGAAGTGACAAAAAATGAAGAAGAGGCAAAAGAAGCGACTAAATTAAAGCAAATAAATAAATCAAAAAATAATGTTCTTGCAAAAGATAAAACCACTCTTTTTGAAAAAACTAAAAACAAAGATGAGCTGAACATTATCATAAAATCAGATGTGCAAGGCTCCAGTGAAGCATTAAAAACGGCAATAAATAAAATTATTCATGAAGAAGTTGAAACAAAAATAATATTATCCGACATTGGCATGATTAATGAAACAGACGTTTCTTTAGCTAAAGCTTCAAATGCTATTTTAATTGGTTTCAATGTAAAACCAAATAGGGAGGCAAAAAAATTAGCAGAGGATCAAAAAGTTGAAATAAAATTCTTTAACATAATTTATGAGGCATTAAACTATGTCGAGAAATCACTATCAGGTTTATTAGAGCCAGATATTAAGGAAGTAGTCCTAGGAAGCGCTGAAATACAAAAAATATTTAAAGTATCTAGTGCAGGTAAAATTGCTGGATCAAAAGTTTTAAATGGAGAGATCAGAAGTAAATCAAAGGCAAGAATAATCCGTGATGGTGTTGTAGTTTTCAATGGAGAAATTTCATCAATCTTTAGGGAAAAAAATCAAGTTAAAGAAGTAAGTGCCGGAAACGAGTGTGGTATCAGCATAAAAGACTTTATAGACTTTAAAGAAAAAGATGTAATAGAGTCTTACTTGTCAGAAGAGATACGAAGATCAATATGATGAGAGATCATAATTTACAAAAAGCCTATAGCCAAAGACAATTAAGAGTTGGTGAATTAGTAAAAAAAAATCTGGGGGAACTTTTCATTAGAAATGAGGCTAAAATACCTAATTTTAATTCAAAATTAATAACTGTCACTGAAGTGAGGATGACCCCTGATCTCAAAACAGCAAGAGTTTACGTTATTCCATTAGGAGGCATAGATACAAAGGAAACAGTAAAAATCTTGACGGAATTCTCTCATCTTGTTAGAAGAGCTTTGTCTAAAAGATTAGATATTAAGTTTCTTCCTAAACTCATATTTGTTGAAGACAACTCATTCGAATATGCTGAAAAGATTGAGAGATTAATTAAGAAAAATAAAGATAATGGTAAAGAAAAAAAAAGATACAATTAAGTCATTAGCAGTTCACTCTAAAGATGTAGGGTCAACTGAAATTCAGATTGGTCTATTAACAGACAAAATAACAAAATTGTCTGAACACTTTAAAAAATTTAAAAAAGACAAACATTCAACTTTAGGTCTGACAAAATCAGTGAATAAAAGAAAGAAACTTCTTGCTTATCTCAAAAAGAGAAATACTGAGTCTTACCAAAAAGTTATCAAACAACTTAACCTAAGGAAATAATGTTTAAAATACATAAGGAAGAATTAGAAGTTAATGGGAAAAAATTAACTTTAGAAACAGGTAAAATCGCGCGTCAGGCAGACGGTGCTATAATCGCAACACTTGGAGAAACAGTTGTAATAGCAACAGCAGTTGGAGCTAAAAAAGTGGCAGAAGGACAAGACTATTTTCCATTATCAGTAAACTACCAAGAAAAATACTACGCAGCTGGTAAAATTCCCGGAGGATATTTTAAAAGAGAGGCAAGACCTACAGAGGCAGAAACATTAATTTCAAGGCTAATAGATAGGCCGATAAGACCTTTGTTTCCATCTGGTTTTATGAATGAGGTTCAAGTACTTCCCACAGTATTATCTTACGATAGTGAAAATCAACCAGATATTTTATCTATTATAGCTTCATCAGCAGCTTTAGCTATATCAGGTTTACCTTTTATGGGACCTATCGCTGCAAGCAGAGTTGGATACAAAGATGGAAAATATTTATTAAATCCCTCAGTAGAACAGTTAAAAGACTCAGAATTAGACTTAGTAGTTGCCGGCACTAAGGAAGCAGTTCTTATGGTGGAATCAGAGACATCAGGGCTGTCTGAAAAAATCATGTTGGATGCCGTAAAATTCGGTCATGAAAATTTTGTTCCTATAATTGATGCTATAGAAAAATTAGCAAAAAAAGCTGGAAAGCCTAAATGGGAAGTTGAAGAAGTAGATCACTCTGAAATTAAAAAAAAAATTACCGGAAAATTTGAAACTGATTTAAGAAGCGCGTTTAAAGAGATAGATAAAAAGAAAAGATCTACCGCTATTTCTGAAATAGAAACTAAATGTAAAGAAATGTTTGCAGAAAATGAGAGCGTTACAGAAAATCAAGTAATGAGTCAGTTAAAATCTTTGGAGAAGGATATCGTAAGAACTGCTATTCTGAAAGATAAGAAAAGAATTGATGGCAGAAGTTTAGCAGACGTAAGACAGATAAAATGTGAGGTAGGCGTTTTACCGAGAACTCATGGATCTGCCCTCTTTACAAGGGGAGAAACACAAGCTCTCGTGGTCACTACACTTGGAATGACAGATGATGAACAAAGATTAGAAAGTCTTGAGGGCATGCAAAGATCAAACTTTATGTTACATTACAATTTCCCTCCATTTTCAGTCGGAGAATGTGGGAGAATAGGCACTGGTAGAAGAGAAATTGGTCACGGTAAACTTGCGTGGAGAGCAATAAGTTCATCTTTGCCAACAAAAGAAAACTTTCCTTATACATTAAGAGTAGTTTCAGAAATAACAGAATCTAATGGCTCTTCATCTATGGCAACGGTTTGTGGAACTTCACTATCATTAATGGATGCTGGTGTTCCGATAAAAGAACCAGTCGCTGGTATCGCCATGGGGTTAATTAAAGAGGGCGAAGAATTTTCTGTGCTTTCTGACATTTTGGGAGATGAAGACCATTTAGGAGATATGGATTTCAAAGTGGCTGGTACAAAAGATGGCATTACTTCACTTCAGATGGATATTAAAATTACAGGTATAACATTTGAAATTATGGAAAAGGCTTTGGATCAAGCTAAGGCAGGAAGAGAACATATTTTAGGCGAAATGAATAAAGCCATCAAAACTTCAAGAAAAGAATTTTCAAAACACACACCAAAAATGGAAACAATTAAAGTTGACAAAAAAGATATAGCGACAGTAATTGGTAAAGGAGGGGCCACAATTAGAGAAATTGTTGAGACTTCAGGTGCTAAAGTTGACGTTAAAGATACCGGTGAAGTAACTGTTGCAGCTCCTGATGAAGATTCAAGAAATAAAGCTATAGATTTCATTAAAAGTTTAATTGCCAAACCAGAAATGGGAAAAATTTACAAAGGAAAAGTTGTTAAAATTATGGAGTTTGGAGCTTTTGTAAATTTTTTAGGTAAACAAGATGGTCTAGTTCATATCTCTGAGCTAGCTGACAAAAGGGTAGCAAAAGTTGGTGATGTTGTTAAAGAGGGCGATGAAGTTTCAGTTAAGGTCGTTGGATTTGATAGAGGTAAAGTAAAACTATCTATGAAGCAAGCCTCAGCTTAAGTCATATTTTTAGGATCTGGCATTCCAACTTTATTATAACCAGCATCAACATAGTGAATTTCTCCAGTAACACCTGCAGCTAAGTTACTTAATAAATATAAAGCTGAATTCCCAACATCGTGGATATCAACATTTCTTTTTAAGAATGAGTGGTCCTCGTTCCATTTATATAAAAATTTTGCATCTCCTATAGCTGAAGCTGCAAGAGTTTTTATGGGGCCTGCACTTATAGCATTTACTCTTATTTTTTTTTGGCCTAAATCTCTAGCTAGATATTTTACACTTGCTTCTAAAGCAGATTTACAAATTCCCATTACATTATAATTAGGTATTGCTTTAGTAGACTCATATGTGAGGGTTAGTAAACTCCCACCATTTTTTAAGATTTTAGAAGCTTCTTTAGAAACCTCAGTAAATGAAAAACATGAGATTAGCATGCTTCTCAGAAAATTTTCTCTGGTAGTGTTTAAATATTCACCTGATAATTCTGATTTATCAGAAAAAGCTACTGCATGAACTACAAAATCTATTTCACCCCATTTTGACTTTATATCTTCAAATAATTTAACTATTTCTTCCCTCTTCTCTACGTCACAGCTAAAAGTTATATTTGAATTAAGTTTTTCTGCCAAAGGCACTACCCTTTTTTTAAGAGCATCACCTAAATAAGTAAAAGCTAATTCGGCTCCGGCCTCTGAAAGTTTTTGAGATATACCCCATGCAATTGAGCGCTCGTTTGCGACACCCATTATTAAACCTTTTTTTCCTTTCATTAGACTCATGTTCATTCCTTTTCAAATACCAAGGTAGCATTAGTTCCACCGAAACCAAAACTATTAGACATTATAGAGTTTAATTTCACATCTTTTTCAACTTTTGTGACAATTGGATATTTTTTTGCTTCATCATCCATCTCACTAATATTAGCTGAAGCTGCTATAAAATTATTTTTCATCATAATTAAGCTGTAAACAGCCTCATGAACTGATGTGGCTCCTAGAGAATGTCCCGCAAGAGATTTAGTTGAGCTAATTTTAGGTTTGTAGTCGTTAAATACTTTTCCCACCGCATTTAATTCCGTTATGTCTCCGACAGGTGTTGATGTTCCGTGTGTATTAATATAATCAATTTTGTTTTTTGCAGTACTCAATGCCATCTTCATGCATCGAACCGCCCCTTCTCCAGAAGGCGCAACCATGTCATAACCATCTGATGTAGCACCGTAACCTGTAAGTTCTGCGTAAATTTTTGCGCCTCTTGCTTTTGCGTGTTCATATTCCTCCAAAACTAAGACTCCTCCACCACCTGATATAACAAAACCATCTCTAGTTTTATCATATGGCCTAGATGCTTTTTCAGGAGTGTGATTATATTTTGAAGATAGAGCTGTCATAGCATCAAACATTGCAGTCATTGCAAAATGAACTTCATCGCTTCCACCTGCAAAAATAATTTTTTGTTTTCCTAATTGAATTAA